>Ga0210400_10000078_pt1 | contig 131774 bp, 115 predicted proteins | sample IncBWH26MmetaG_FD_155456 | JGI IMG/M metagenome (GOLD analysis project Ga0210400, IMG submission 155456) | Forest soil microbial communities from Barre Woods Harvard Forest LTER site, Petersham, Massachusetts, United States - Inc-BW-H-26-M | ecosystem: Environmental > Terrestrial > Soil >... | reverse complement strand
GTTCGCATGGTTGAAGAACTTCCGGCGCCTGCTGGTGCGTTGGGAACGTCATAGCAATAATTTTCTCGGCATGGTTCAACTTGCCTGCATGTTGATCCTGTTGAGACGTTTGTGAGACCACTTCTCAGTTCTCAGTTGCCAGTTCTCAGTCGTCCTGGACCGAGAGCAAAATCTTGTTCTCAGTTCTCGATCGACCCATATCCCGTTCCTGCTGGGAACTGAGAACCGAGAACTGAGAACTATTCTTTTTACAGTTCGTCGTCCGCGCCGTACGCCGACGCCGGCAGCACCTGGTTCGAAGTCGGTCCAGGCACGGCATTGCCGTGCTCGTCGATCTTCATGCCCAGGCTCAGGCCCATCGAGGAGAGAATCTCCTTGATCTCGTTCAGTGACTTGCGGCCGAAATTCTTTGTCTTCAGCATCTCAGCCTCGGTCTTCTGCACCAGTTCTCCGATGGTCTGGATATTCGCGTTCTTCAGGCAGTTGTAGCTGCGCACGCTGAGCTCAAGCTCTTCCACGGACCGGTTCAGGTTCTCGTTCTTGATCTCCGGCTTGCGGTCATCGGCCGAGGCCGCCGTCTCGATCTCTTCCTCGAAGTTGATGAAGATATTCATGTGATCCTTCACCAGCTTCGCGGCCAGACCAAGCGAGTCCGCGGGGGTAATGGACCCGTTCGTCCATATTTCAAGAGTCAGCTTGTCGTAGTCGGTGATCTGTCCCAGGCGGGCTGCTTCCACCGTGTAGTTGCACTTGCGAACCGGCGAGTGAACCGAGTCGATCGGAATGAAGCCAATGCCCAGGTCCTCGTCGAAATTCTTGTCGGCAGCCACGTAGCCGCGGCCACGCTTCAGGCGCATCTCCATATCGAGCTTGCCGCCTTCGCTCACCGTGGCAATGTAGACATCCTTATCCAGTACTTCGACGTCGCCGTCGGCCTCGACCATTCCCGACGTAACCACTCCGGGCTGATCCGCGCGCAAGTAGATCGCCTTCGGAGCATCGCCGGCAAGCTTGAACGGAATCTGCTTCAGGTTGAGGATGATGTCGGTGGCGTCCTCCACTACACCGGGGATCGACTGAAACTCGTGCAGCACACCCTCGATTTTCACTGCTGTGACGGCAGCCCCTTCGATCGAACTCAGCAGCACGCGCCGCAGAGCATTGCCGATGGTCGTGCCAAAGCCGCGCTCAAACGGCTGCGCCCAGAACATTCCGTACTTGTCAGTGAGGGTGGCGGTATCAGTGGCGAGACGTTTTGGTTTCTGAAAACCCTTCCAAAGCATGTGTTTCTCCTTCGGCCATGTGGCTCAGTGCTGACATCCTCGGCTGGTCCAAACCGAGTCCAGCGTCAGCGCAGGCTGTTCTGGCGCGAAAAAGGACCGTAAAACCAGTTTCGAGCTTCTGGTTTCAAGTTTCGAGTACTCCACAAAAACGCTATCGAGACTACTTGAAACATGAAACTCGAAACCTGAAACTTACTTGCTGTACAACTCCACAATCAGCTGCTCATTCACCGGCAGCTGAATTTCTTCACGCTTGGGCAGAGACAGCACACGACCCTTGTAGTTATCGCGATCGATCTCCAGCCACGTAGGCGCCGTCTGATGGCTGGCAAAATCCTTCGCCTGCTCCAGGATCGGCAGCTTGCGGCTGCCTTCGCGAATCGTGACTTCCTGCCCCGGCACCACTTCAAACGAAGGAATGTTGACTTTGCGTCCATTGACGGCTACATGCCCGTGACGCACCAACTGTCGTGCCTGCCGGCGCGACATCGCGAATCCAAGGCGGTACACGACGTTGTCGAGCCGCCGCTCGAGCTGCTGCAGCAGGATTTCGCCGGTGACGCCCTTGGTGCGGAACGCCTTCTCGAAGTAATTCCGGAACTGCCCTTCTTGCGTGAAATACATGCGCTTGGCTTTCTGTTTTTCACGCAGCTGGAGACCGTAGCCCACGATTTTGGCCTTGCGGTCTTTCCCATGCTGTCCGGGAGCGAAGTTACGCTTTTCGATGGGGCACTTGTCGCTAAAGCACTTGCTGCCCTTCAGGAACAGCTTGATGCCTTCACGACGGCATAGACGGCATACTGCATCGGTATAACGTGCCAAGTTTCTTCTCCTTTAGATGACCGGTTTACAGGTTTGGCTTCACCCTTCGTCCCGGACGGTAAAACAGTTTCGAGTTTCAGGTTTCTAGTTTCGAGTGGTCCCGGATTCATGCAATCTTTCCGCACACCCGAAACTTAAAACTCGAAACTGGAAACTTTTATACGCGGCGCCTCTTCGGTGGACGGCATCCATTGTGCGGAATCGGCGTGAAGTCCTTGATCGAGCGGACTTCGATACCGGCCGCTGCCAGCGCGCGGATCGCCGACTCACGTCCCGAGCCCGGCCCGCTGACCCGCACATCCACCGAGCGCACACCATGATCACGTGCCATGTTGGCAGCGTTGGACGCGGCCTGCTGTGCAGCGAATGGCGTTCCCTTGCGCGATCCGCGAAAGCCGAGCGAGCCCGAACTCTTCCACGAAATCACATTCCCCGCCATATCGGTGATGGTCACGATGGTGTTATTGAAAGACGCCTGCACATGCACGAGTCCGTGAGGAATGTGCTTGCGCTCTTTCTTCTTGAACGTCTTCTTCTTGCCTTTTTTCTCGGGGGCGGCTGGGCCGCCCGCTGCTGCTGGTTTTGCCATGATTTTAAGTTCTCAGTTCTCAGTTGTCGGTTCTCAGTTTTTCCGGTTCGCCCTCTCACTGAGAACTGAGAACCGAGAACTGAGAACTCGCTCTTAGGTTTTCGCAGCCGCCTTCTTCTTGTTCGCGACTGTTCCCTTGCGCGGGCCCTTGCGGGTACGCGCGTTGGTATGCGTGCGCTGTCCGCGAACCGGCAAGTTGCGGCGGTGACGGTATCCGCGGTAGGAGCCGATTTCGATGAGCCGCTTGATGTTCATCGAAACTTCTTTGCGCAGATCGCCTTCCACCATGCCTTCGGCCTCGATGACCTGGCGGATGCGGTTGACCTCGTCTTCGCTGAGATCCTGAACCTTCTTGTTCCCGTCCACGTTCGCTTGCTCCAGAATACGGGCCGCGCGCGGATTGCCAATGCCGTAAATGTAAGTGAGCGCGATCGCCGTATGTTTGTTGCGTGGAAGATCGACTCCTGCAATGCGTGCCATATTGCTTCAAACCTCCAAGGGACTCCAGCTTTGAGCTTCGAGCTGTGAGCTTCGAGCAATCTGACTCGATACGCTTGCTCAGAGCTCGTGGCTCGTAGCCCGCAGCTTCTTATCCTTGACGCTGTTTGTGTTTCGAGTTCTCGCAGATCACCCGCACCACTCCGCGGCGGTGAATGATCTTGCACTTGTCACAGATTTTCTTTACCGATGCTCGTACCTTCATAGACCCAGCTTTCAGCTGTCAGCTATCCGCCTTCAGCAAACCTTATTTGTAGCGATACACGATGCGGCCGCGGTTCAGGTCATACGGCGACAGTTCCACCGCAACCTTGTCGCCGGGCAGAATGCGAATAAAGTTCTTGCGCATTTTTCCCGACACATGCGCCAGTACCTGATGCTTGTTCTCCAGTTCCACCTTAAACATCGCGTTCGGCAGAGGCTCAATCACTACTGCCATCACTTCAATCGCGTCTTCTTTGCTCATGCACTCCTTAGTTCTCAGTTCCCGGTTCTCAGTTCTCAGTTTGCGCACCCATCGACTGAGAACAACGGGGCGCCTGTTTCTTCAATTCTTCGGTCCGTTCTCACTTCCAATTCTGCAACTCAGCATGGCTCTTTGCTCGACCAACTGAGCCTTCCTACTCTGTCAAAATGACCGGCCCATCTCTCGTGACTGCCACGCAGTGCTCGAAATGCGCGCTGTAGCTGCCGTCGGCCGTAACCGCCGTCCACTTGTCGCTCAGCACGCGCGTTTCCGGCTTGCCGTAATTCACCATGGGCTCGATCGCGAGCACCATACCTTCCCGCAATCTAGGGTTCGGCCCACCCGAGCGATAGTTCGGAACCTGCGGCTCTTCGTGCAGTTTGGTCCCGATACCATGTCCCACGAACTCGCGAACCACGCTGAAACCGGCGGCTTCCACGTATTCCTGCACGGCGCCGCCAATATCGCTCACCGAATTCCCAATACGCGCCTTCTCGATCCCCCGGTACAACGACTGTTCGGTCACTTCCAGCAGCTTACGCAACTCGGGAGTGATTTCATCTCCCACCGGCACCGTAATGGCTGCATCGCCGTAGTACCCGTCCAGCACCACCCCGCAGTCGACCGAAACAATATCGCCCGCATTGAGGGTGCGCTTGTCCGACGGAATACCGTGCACAATCTCTTCGTTCACCGACGTACACAGCACGCAGGGATAATCAAAATATCCCTTGAAGGCCGGCTTTGCGCCCAAGTCCTTCATCTTTTGCTCCGCCGCGCGCTCCAGGTCCATCGTGGTCACGCCCGGCGCCACCAGTGTCCGCAGATGATCGAGCACCTGTCGCACCACGCGGCCGCTCTGCCGCATCTTCTCGATCTCCGCCGGAGATTTGCAGACGATCGCCATCCTAGACCTGGTTATCGATAATGCAAAAAATCTGCGCCGTCACCTGGTCCATCGGCAAATCGCCGTTCACCGTCATCAGCCGTCCCTTGGCCTGGTAATAGTCAGCCACCGGCCGAGTCTGCTGATCAAATTCGTTCAGCCGTTCCCGAATGACTTCTTCGCGGTCATCCTCGCGCACGATCAGCTTCGTTCCATCAACGTCGCAAAGCTCGTCTACTTTGGGAGGTTGCAGGTGAACGTTATAGGTGCGGCCACAGGTGGGACAAGAACGACGTCCGGTAAGTCGGCGCAACAACTCATTATAGTCTACATCCAGCCGGACCACAATCGGCAACCTGTTGCAGCCAATTGACTTGTCAAAGAACTCGTTCTCCAGGAAGGCATCCAGCCAGCCTGCCTGCGCCGCCGTTCGCGGAAACCCATCCAGAATGAAGCCCCGTTCGCAATCCACGTCCCGAAGCCGCTCCGCCACCATCGGGCAAACCAGCTCGTCCGGCACCAACTGCCCTCGCTCCATTACGGCCTTGGCGGCGCGGCCCAGTTTGGTCCCGGTTTTCACGTTCTGCCGCAGAATATCTCCAGTGGAAATCTGCGGAATGTGGTAGTGCTGTTCGATCCGCTTGGCTTGGGTGCCCTTGCCGGCTCCCGGCGGCCCTAGCAGAATCACAGGTCCAATGCTACGCGAGGTTTCCTGGGCCATCGAGGTGGCCACCTCCCTCGATTTCTGTTTACCCGGACGCCTTCCGCCCAGGCCCTGCGTTCGCGAAGTTCTCAAGCCAGTGATTCCTGAAGCGCAGCGAGTACTACCAGCGGCGGCCCCTGAGGCGTCCGCTGCGCGGTGTGAACCCATCATAGTGGCGCATGATCAATTGCGCCTCGATCTGGGTCACGGTATCCATGGCAACGCCCACCACGATCAGCAGCGAAGTTCCTCCAAAGTAGAAACTCACGCCTAGACCGTTCGTGACCCAGGTAGGAAGCTTCTCAAAGACGCTTCCCCCTAGCCACCAGGGCAGGTGATTCAAGTGAATGCCCGTGATCATCCATTCCGGAATGAACGAAATGATGATCAGGTAGAGCGCTCCCACTAATGTAATTCGGGTCAGTACTTCGTTGATGAAATCGGATGTCCGCTTGCCTGGACGAATGCCGGGGATGAACCCGCCATATTTCCGCATGTTGTCGGCAACTTCACTCGGATTGAACACAATCGACACGTAAAAGTACGCGAAAAAGATAATGCCGATCGCATACAGGCACGTGTACAGCGGTTCTCCCCAGCCCAGCGCGTGAATCATCTTGCCGAAGTAGCGGTTGTCGCGCAGTCCATATCCGACCGTCTGCGGGAGCGTCAAAATCGACGAAGCGAAGATAACCGGCATCACGCCCCCAGCGTTTACGCGCAGCGGAAGATGCGTGGACTGCCCGCCCATCACTTTCCGGCCAACCACCCGCTTCGCGTACTGCACGGGTATTCGCCGTTCACTGCGCTCGACATAGACAATGAAGGCGACAATCACGATCATGACGGCCAGCAGCATCGCAATCGCAACCGGCGTGAATGCGCCCCAGGCGTTGGTGCGAACCTTGTCATATAGATCCGCTACGCCGCGTGGCAGGCCTACCACGATGCCCGCGAAAATCAGCAGCGACATGCCATTGCCGACGCCGCGCTCGGTAATCTGCTCGCCCAGCCACATGATGAACGCACTGCCCGTGGTGAGCGTCAGCATCGTCATCAGGATGAACCCCGGCCCGGGCGTCAGCACGAAATCCTGGTTTCCCTTGGTCAGACTGAAGGCGATTCCGAACGACTGCAGCGCGCTCAGAATCACGGTCAGGTAACGCGTCCACTGCGTAATCTTTTTGCGCCCCAGCTCGCCTTCCTTCTGCAGCTTCGCCAGTGGCTCATAAACCACCGTCAGCAATTGCAGGATGATCGACGCCGTGATGTAAGGCATGATGCCCAGGGCGAAGATCGTCAGGCGCCGCAACTGGCCACCGGAGAACAGATCGACAAATCCGAGGAACGATCCCCGGTTCTGCTCGAAGAATTGCGATAGCTTGTCGGCATTGATGCCGGGAGTCGGGATGTGACCGCCCAACCGGTACACCGCCAGCATGGCCAGCGTAAACAAAATGCGCTTGCGCAGATCAGGGATGCGAAAGACGTTGGCCAGTTTCTCAAACATTACTGCAAGACCTCGAACTTGCCGCCGGCTTTGGTGATCTTCTCCTGCGCCGACTTGGAGAACTTGTGGGCATGCACAGTGAGCGCCGTCTTCAACTCACCATCCCCGAGAATTTTTACGGGATGCTTGGTTTTGATAACTCCCGCCTTGCGCAGCACGTCGGGAGTGATGGTCGTCTCGCCCAGCGCTGCCAGCGATTCCAGGTTCACAATCGAGAATTCCTTGCGGAAAATATTGGTGAATCCTCGCTTGGGCATGCGGCGGTGCAAAGGCATCTGGCCGCCTTCAAAACCACGAATCATGCGCGATCCACTGCGGGAACGCTGTCCTTTGTGGCCGCGCGTCGAGGTCTTGCCCATGCCGGAGCCCATGCCGCGGCCCACCCGCTTGCGCTTCTCCGACGACTTTTTCGGTGCTCGTATATTGGATAAGTTCATGAGTTCTACTCGCTGTGATGCGTAGGTTTCAAGGTTTCAGAGTTTCAAGGATTAAAACCCGAGCCCCTGACGTTGCCCATGTTGCCTTTTAAAAACTTGAAACCTTTGAAACTTTAACCTTCTACTATCTCCACCAAATGCGGCACCTTTTTCACCATGCCGCGAATGGCCGGCGTATCCGGCCGCTCAATAACCTGGTTGAGCCGCGTAAAACCCAGCCCTTTGACGACCAATTTATGTTTTACCGGGGAGCAAATCGCCGAGCGCACCCACTTGATGTGCACCTTCCCCGATCCTGCTTTCGATGTCGTTTTCGCTGCCATCCCAATCCTCTTCACGCCGCCTGTGTAGCGCCGGCGTCTCGCCGGCTGTCCGGCGGGCGTCCCGGCCGCCAGCCCAGAACTATAGCTCTTCCGCGTTCTTCCCGCGCAGAGCCGCCACGGCTTCCTTGTTCTTCAACTTCTTCAATGCGTCGAAGGTTGCCTTGATCACGTTGTGGGGATTCGTCGTGCCGATGGACTTCGTCAGCACGTTCTGAATTCCCACTGAGGTCATCACCGCTCGCACCGCGCCACCCGCGATCACGCCCGTGCCTTCCGGAGCTGGCTTCAGGAGCACATGTCCCGAACCAAAACGGCCGAGCACAAGGTGTGGGATCGACGTCTGGGTCAGGTTCACTTTCACCAGATTCTTTTTCGCCGACTCAATGCCCTTGCGAATGGCTTGGGGCACTTCCTTCGCCTTGCCGGAGCCATAACCGACCACTGCCGCGCTGGGATCACCCACGACCACCAGCGCCGCGAAGGACAGGTTCTTGCCGCCCTTGACGACCTTGGTCACTCGGTTGATCGCGACCACCTGATCCTTCAGCTGAAAACGTCCTGCATCAAGCTTCTTGGTAACTATTGGCATCCAATCCCCAATCAATTTAGTAATCGGGTAATTTGGTAATTGAGTAATTTGAAACCTAATCCGACTCGATTTTCAATTTCCCAATTACTTAATTTCTCGATTACGCAATCCTATTGAAATTTTTCCGATTTCTGAATTTCTAAAATTGCAGTCCACCTTCACGCGCGGCATCCGCCAGCGCCTTCACGCGCCCATGGTAGATGTAGCCGCCGCGATCGAACACGACCTTGGTAATTCCCTTAGCCTTGGCGCGCTCGGCGATGGCCTTGCCGATTTCCTTCGCGGCCGCCACGTTCCCGCCGCTCTTCTTGCCTTCGCCTTCGGCAGTGCTGGCCGAAACCAGCGTCTTGCCATTCAGATCGTCCACCACCTGGACATAAATATGGTTCAGCGAGCGATACACGTTCAACCGTGGACGCTCCGCCGTGCCTTGCAGCTTCTTACGGATCCGGTCATGCACGCGCTGCCGGGTTGCATTCTTGCCTGGTCTGCTTAACATATCCTTTTTCCTCATCCCGGGGTTCTATGCCGGGGACCAGTCGTTGGCTGCTGGTCGTTGGTCGTTAGCCAACCACCTACGCGAACGCTACTGGCAAAACTCCGAAGTCGTGTTGCGGTTCGACCGGTCGAAGGATTTTGCCAACGACCAAAGACTACCGACCGCTATTTCGCTCCCGTCTTTCCAACCTTCTTCTTCAACCGCTCGCCCGCGTAGCGCACACCTTTGTTCTTGTAGGGATCCGGCGGGCGCAGGGAACGCATCTCCGCCGACACCTGCCCGACCTTTTGCCGGTCGATGCCGCTGACCGTCAGCTTCGTCTGTTTTGGATCGACCGCCACTTCGATCCCAGAAGGCAAGGGGTATTCGATGGGATGGGAATAGCCCAGCGTGAACACCACCGTGCCCTTGCCCTTCATCTCGGCGCGATACCCAATGCCGACGATTTCCAATTCCCTCGTCCAACCTTTGGTGACACCTTCAACCGCGTTATTCACGAGCGCGCGCGCCAATCCGTGCACCGCGGCTTGGGAATCATTCTCGCGGATGGCGAGCAGATGACCGTCCTTCTGCTCCATCTTGATGCCCTCGGGAAGCGGCGTTTCCAATTTGCCCTTGGGCCCCTGAACGGCAACCGTGTTGCCTTCAAACTTGACCGTCACACCCTTGGGAACAACGATCGGCTTTTTTCCAATTCGTGACATAAGATCTGCTCTTAGCTTCTGGCTTCTAGCTTCTGGCTAGAACCCAACTCTTCATTGATTGCTCAAGCGGACAACTCAGCCCGCAACTTCAAATCGCATATCGCTAGTGGCCAGCAGCGGTAGCTAGAAGCGTGCTACCAAACCTGGCAGAGAACTTCGCCGCCCAAACCCTGCTTGCGAGCCTGGCGACCCGTCATCACGCCCTTGGGAGTCGTAATAATGTTGATTCCAAGTCCGCCCAACACGCGCGGAATCTCAGTGCGGCGCACATACACGCGACAGCCTGGCCGCGAAACGCGCTCGACATTCGAGATCGCCGCCTCGTTGTTCGTCCCGTACTTCAAGTACACCCGGATGATCTTATGACCTTCCTCTTCGGTAGCCTTGTAGTTGGAGATGTAGCCTTCTTCTTTCAGAATACGGGCAATCTCCACCTTCAGCTTGGAGGCCGGGATATCCACCTTCTGGTGCCGCGCACTGATCGCATTGCGAATGCGCGCCAACATGTCTGCGACCGGATCGGTCAACCTCATCGTCTGCTTCTCCTCTTGCCACCCGTTCGCTCCGCGTCCTAACGGAGAACCTGCAGCGGCGTATTTCCATCTGTCGTTGGTTGTTGGTCCTTAGTCGTTGGCCCTCACCTCATCCGTTCTGGCTGACGACCTAAGACTGACGACCGACGACTGCCTTACCAGGACGACTTCGAAACTCCAGGAATCTCTCCCCGCAACGCCAGCCCGCGGAAGCAAAGCCGGCAGATGCCGAACTTGCGCAGGAAAGCGCGCGGACGTCCGCAAATCTTGCAGCGGTTGTGCTTGCGCGAAGAGAACTTGGGCTTCTTTGCGTCCTTTACTCGTTTTGCGGTAGTAGCCATGCAATCCTTTTCTCGAAACTTTCTATGCTCTAAACGGCATTCCCAGATGCTTCAGCAGCGACCGCGCCTGATCATCCGATCCGGCGGTGGTCACGATGGTCACGTTCATGCCCTTCAGCTTGTCGACCTTCGCGTAGTCAATCTCCGGGAAGATCAACTGGTCGTGCAGCCCGAGCGTGTAGTTGCCGCGTCCATCAAACGACTTTGTCGAAACACCACGGAAGTCGCGAACACGGGGAAGCACCACGGTAACCAACCGATCCATAAACTCGTACATGCGGTCTCCGCGGAGCGTGACCATCGCGCCGATCGGCATGCCTTCGCGAACTTTAAACGCCGCGATCGACTTCTTCGCGCGCGTCACCACCGGCTTCTGTCCCGTGATCTGGCCCAGTTCGTTTACCGCCGGATCGAGAATCTTCGCGTTCTGGGTCGCTTCGCCCACACCCATGTTCACGACAATCTTGTGCAGCCGGGGAACCGCCATAGAATTCTTCAGGTCCAGTTCCTTCATCAAGGCTGGAGCAATTTCCTTCTCAAACCTCGAACGCAGGCGCGGACGCTCCTTCGCGCTATGCCGCGCAACTGCCGCGACCCGCGACTCCTGCTTCTCGGGTCCCTTACCTTTTCTCTCTTTTTCCTTAGCCATCTCAGTTACCTTCTCTCACGGTTTCGGGGAGCTCCGAGCTTCGAGCCTCGAGCAATCTTTCCGGTTCGTGAGCACTCTCTCAATTCTTAAGAATCATGCCATTGCTGTCTGCTCCAAAGCTCGCAGCTCGGAGCTCGCAGCTCGTAGCTATTTATCCAGCGTCGTTCCACACTTCTTGCACACCCGCACCTTGCGATCGCCGCGAACCTCGTGTCCGATGCGAACCGGACCGCAAGTCGGACAAACCAACTGCACGTTCGAAATCGAAATGCGGCTTTCCTGTTCGGCAATGCCGCCCTGGATATTGCGCTGTGGGTTCGGCCGCACGTGCTTCTTCACCATCATCACGTGCTCGACCAATACCTTGGCATCTGCCGGAAACACGCGCAAAACGCGACCCTGCTTCCCTTTGTCCCGGCCCGTGATGACCTTCACGGTATCGTTGCGCCGGATATCAACTCGAATATGTGCGGTACTCGCTACTTTTGGCATATCTATGAACCTTTATCTGTACTCGCTGATCCAGGTTTCAACGTTTCAAAGTTGCAATGCTTCAAGGTTCTCGACTCCAAGCCGACGTCGAAACCTTGAAACTTCGAAACGTTCTTCTACAAAACCTCTGGGGCCAGCGACACAATCTTCAAAAATCTCTTTTCGCGCAATTCGCGAGCCACGGGCCCGAACACGCGCGTTCCTACCGGCTCGCCGGTTTCGTTGATCAGCACCGCGGCGTTCTGGTCGAAGCGGATGTACGTTCCGTCCCGGCGCCGATGCTCCTTGCGGGTGCGGACGATCACGGCCTTCACCACCTTACCCTTCTGCACCTGCCCGTCGGGCGCCGCTTCCTTCACGCTGGCGGTGATCACATCGCCGAGCCCGGCCCGCAAACCCGTCGAACCGCCCAGCGGCAGGATCATCTGCAGCTTGCGAGCGCCGGAGTTATCGGCCACCTCGAGCATCGTCCTCATCATCACTGCCATAGTTCTGTCCCCCTTATGCTCGCGCTGTTACTGCGCGACTTCGACGCTCGCTACTTCCGGCACCAGCGCCGTCTTGCGAATGATTTCCTTCAGGCGCCACCGTTTCAGCTTGGAGAGAGGCCGCGTTTCCTCCAGCCGCACCACGTCGCCCACGTGGGCTTCGTTCTTTTCGTCGTGCGCATAGAACTTCTTGTCAGTCGAGATGACGCGGGCATACAGCGGGTGCGACTTCTTGCGCGTCACCGCCACCACGATCGTCTTGTGCATCTTGTTGGAGACGACTTCACCCACGACTTCCTTCCGCCGTCCCGCCACCTTCTGTTTTGTTTCCGCCATTACTTCTTCTCCGTTGCTGCCTGCGCCCCGCGTGCCCGCTCTCCGATAATCGTCTTCACTCGGGCAATGTCCTTGCGCAGTCCGCGAATCTTCTTCAGGCTTTCGGTCTGGCCCATGTTGAGCTGGAACTTCAGCTTGAACAGCTGGTCTGCGAGCTGCCGCTCCTGATCCTGCAACTCCGCATCGGTCTGGTTACGAATCTTGTCCACTTTCATAATCGCTTCTCGTTTCTTAGTGCGCCCCTTCGCGCTTGACCAGCGCGGTGCGCAAGGGAAGTTTGTGCGATGCCAGTCGCATGGCCTCAGCCGCATCCGTCGCCGTGACGCCTTCCATCTCGAACAGGATCTTGCCCGGACGCACCACCGCGACCCAGTGATCCGGAGCTCCCTTGCCTTTACCCATACGGGTTTCAGCCGGCTTCTTTGTTACCGGCTTGTCCGGAAACAGCCGGATCCAGATCTTGCCGCCGCGCTTCACGAAACGCGTCATGGCCACGCGGCTCGCTTCGATCTGCCGATCGGTGATCCAGCCCGGCTCCAGCACTTTCAAACCGTAATCTCCGAAAGCCAGCTGGCTGCCGCGCCAGGCTTTCCCGGTCATGCGGCCGCGCTGCTGCTTGCGGTACTTCACTTTCTTTGGCATCAACATAAATTAGCTCTCAGCTCTTGGCTCTTAGCTCGAAGCTCGCGGCTCGCAGCCCACTTTTTAAAATGCGCCCGTGGGTGCCGCGTTCTGCGACTCACGCTTCTTCGCCAAAAGAATTTCGCCTTTGTAGATCCAACACTTCACGCCAATCACGCCGTAGGTAGTGCGCGCTTCTGAAAAGCCGTACTCGATATCGGCGCGCAGCGTGTGCAGTGGCAACCGGCCCTGCAGGTACCACTCCGATCGCGCGATTTCGTTTCCGTTCAGGCGGCCGCTGACGCGAACTTTGATCCCCTTGCAGCCGAAGCGCAGCGCCGAATCTACCGACTTCCGCATGGCGCGGCGGAAGCCTACGCGCTTTTCTAACTGCAGAGCGATCGACTCCGACACCAGTTGCGCATCCAGTTCCGGCTTGTGCACTTCCTGGATATCGATGAACACTTCGCGCGAGGTGCGCTTCTGCAGTTCCTGCTTCAGCTTGTCGATTTCCGCGCCTTTGCGTCCGATGATGATGCCGGGACGCGCCGTCTTGATGATGATCCGGATCTTGTTGCCCGGACGCTCAATCTCGACTGCACTGATGCCCGCCGACTTCAGCTTGTCCTTCAGTTCGGCCTTCAGCTTCACGTCTTCGAGCAGCAGTTTGTCGTAATCCCGCTCGACAAACCAGCGCGACTTCCACGGCTTGGTGTAACCCAGCCGGAATCCGTAAGGATGGACTTTTTGACCCATCGTATCTCCTTAAAAGCTCAAACCCGTCGTTGGTCGTTGGTCCTTAGTTGTTGGCATTCCCCGTTACCTAAATCGTCGTTGCCAACGACCAACGACTACCGACCAACGACTTTTACTTCTTTGCAACCGCCTTCTTCTTGCCGGCGCCCGACTTCTTCCCGACCGTTCTCTTCTTGGCCGGAGCCTTCGGCGCTGCCGCCTTCTCTTGTTCCTCGCCCACAACCGTTGCCAGCGACTGGCCATTCTTGTTCTTTTCCGCCAGCACGATTTCCAGATGCGCGATGCGCCGCACATACCGGAACGCCCGTCCCATTGGCGCCGGGCGGATGCGCTTCATGCGTGGACCGTCATTCGCCACCGCACTTTTCACGTACAACTGGTCGAGATCGACGTCCACTCCCTTCTCGGTGCTCAGGAAGTTGGCGTTATCGATTGCCGACTGCAACAGCTTCCCGACTGTCGACGCCACGCGCTTCTTCGTAAACAAGAGCGTGTTTCGCGCCTCTTCCACCTTCTGGCCCTTGATCAGGTCCAGAACGAGGCGCGCTTTCTGGGGCGAGACGCGCATGTAACGGGCTTCTGCTCGAAATTCCATGTTCGCGTGTCTCCTTTATGCCTTCGGTGCCGGGGTCGCGGCCGGCGCGCTGCCTGCTGCCGGAACCGGCGCTCCCGGACCACCGGGCACGCCCGCCGGACGCGCGGCTGCTTCCGTTGCCGCCTTCATCGAGTGTCCCTTGAAGCTGCGCGTGAAACTGAACTCGCCGAGCTTGTGGCCCACCATGTTCTCGGTGATATACACCGGGATAAATTTCTTGCCGTTATGCACCGCGATCGTGTGTCCCACCATTTCTGGAATGATGGTTGAGCGACGCGACCAGGTGCGCAACACCTTCTTTTCGTTGCGCGCATTCATCCCCTCCACCTTGACCTGCAGGTGGCTGTCGATGAACGGCCCTTTCTTGGTTGAACGTGCCATAAATCAGCTCTCAGCTTTCAGCTCTCCGCCTTCAGCGAACCAGGCTTGAGCGTTCCGCTCGCCCTCGGGGCGAACTACGATTTCTTCCGGCGCCCGACAATGAATGCGTCGGTGCGCTTGTTATTACGCGTCTTGAAGCCACGTGTCGGCTGGCCCCACGGGGTCACCGGATGACGGCCGCCCGAAGTCTTGCCTTCGCCGCCGCCATGCGGATGATCCACCGGGTTCATGGAGACGCCGCGATTATGCGGACGCCGTCCTGCCCAGCGCACTCGTCCAGCCTTGCCGATGGTGATGTTCTCATGATCGGTGTTGCCAACCTGCCCGATAGTCGCCATGCATTCCTGCAGGACCTTGCGAGTCTCACCCGAAGGCAGCTTGATCAGAGCGTAGTCGCCTTCCTTGGCGACCAGCTGTGCCGAGCCGCCCGCCGAACGCACCATCTGCGCGCCCTTGCCCGGCCGCAACTCGACGTTGTGCACGGTCGTGCCCGGCGGAATATTCCGTAGCGGCAAAGCATTCCCTACCAGGATGTCCGCATCCGGGCCGCTGACGATCTTTTGTCCCATCTTCAGCCCGTCCGGCTGAATGATGTAGCGCTTCTCACCGTCCGCATAGCTCAACAGCGCAATGCGTGCCGAGCGGTTGGGATCGTACTCGATCGAAATCACCGTGGCCGGGATGCCGGTCTTGTCGCGCTTGAAATCGATCAGGCGCAGCTTGCGTTTGTTCCCGCCGCCTCGGAACCGGCTGGTAATATCGCCCGAATTCCGCCGCCCGCCCGTCTTCTGCTTGGGCTCGACCAGCGGCTTGAAGGGCTTGTTGGTCGTGATGTCGTCATTGACCAGCGTCGTCTGGTACCGCAACGTCTGCGTCGTCGGCCTGTATGTCTTGATTGCCATAAGTCAGCTCGTAGCTTCTAGCTCTTAGCTGTTAGCTCGATCGCTCGTCGTGTTGTCAACGACCAACGACCAACGACTAACGACTAAAGATTTTGCGCGTACTCCGGCATCTTCTCGCCGGTCTTCAACCGCACGTACGCTTTCTTCCAGTCCGGACGGTATCCCGCGAAACGTCCGCGACGCCGCTCTTTCCCCGGATAATTCGCGGTGCGCACCGAGTCGACTTTCACTTTGAAAATCGACTGCACCGCCTCCTTGATTTCGGTCTTGGTCGCCTGCTTTGCCACCTGGAACACGAGTGTGTTCTCGTTCTCCTTGATGGCCAGGCCCTTCTCGGTAATCACCGGACGGCGAAGAATTTCGTAAGCCGATTTCATTACGCCACCTCCGCCGCTTTTTCATGACGCGTCCGCCGCCGAGGCGCGCGTGCCGTCTTTTTCTCGCCTTCGCCCGCCTCCGGCTTGTGCTCGCGCCGCTTTGCCGACTTGGTCAGCGAAACCTGCAACTTCTCTATTGCCGGCTGCGTGAAGATTACATGGTCATAGCGCAGCAGGTGATACGGATGAACCACGTTGCTCTCAACCAGTTCCGTCCCAGCAATATTGCGCGAGCTCAACTCCAGGTTGCGGTTTCCGTGCTTCGGGACTTCCACCAGCAACGCCGTCTTTTCGATCTTCAACTTGTCGAGCGCCTCGCGGAACGTCTTGGTCTTCACTTCTTTCACGTCGAACGCATTCACGACCGTGAGCTTGCCATCGGCAAACTTCGAAGCGAGCGCCGAGCGCAACGCACCCAGCAACTTCTTTCGCGGAAAGGTGTAGTCGTAAGAGCGCGGTTGCGGTCCGTGAACCGTTCCACCGTGCCGCCACAGGGGCGAACGGATCGAACCGATGCGCGCGCGGCCCGTACCCTTCTGCTTCCACAACTTCTTGCCGGAACCGGAAACACGCCAACGATTTTTGGTCGCGTGTGTTCCCGCCCGCTCTCCGGCGCGGTAGTGCTTCACCGCTTCCCACAGCAGATCTTCGTTCACCGCGCCAAAAACCTCATCGGCCAGATCCATCGTGCCGACCTTGGCGCCGTTCAGGTTGTAGATATCAATAGTTGCCATTTTTGTCTCTCAACTGCAGCTACTGGCTTCCGGCTAGTAGCTCCTAGCGATCTCTAATTCTCGGTACTCGGTACTAGCCTTTCTTCGCCGCGCGCTTGGCTGCCTTCAATGGATCGACTGTCGCCGCGCCCGCAAATCCGCGCCGCTCTCGCGGTGGCTTCTTCGCGCGCGTAATCACGACATATCCGCCATTCGCGCCGGGAACGCTGCCTTCGACCACCAGCAGGTTCTCATCTTTGTCGACGCCCAGGATGCGCAGATTGCGGACCGTCACGCGCTCGTCCCCCATGTGTCCCGACATGCGCATACCTTTGAACACGCGCGACGGAAACGCCGAAGAACCGATCGAGCCGGTGATCTGAAACATGGAGCCGTGCGATTTCGGGCCACCGCCGAAATGATGACGCTTTACGACGCCCGCGAACCCGCGTCCCTTGCTAACGCCCACGATGTCGACAAAGCGGTCGCCCTCGAAAATGTCTACCAGCACGCGCTGGCCGACCTTGAGACCGTTCGTCTCAGCACTCTCTGCGGGAGCTTCTTCAACATCGATGGGAACTTCACGGAGGAACTTCATCGGCGGGAGATTGTTCTTGGCAAAGTGACCGCGCATCGGCTGCGTGAGTCGCTTTTCTTTCACGAACTCCACCAGTCCGATCTGCGCCGACTCGTAGCCATCGCGGGTCGCAGTCTTGTGCTGCGTAATCACGCAGGGACCGGCTTGCAACACCGTCGCCGGACGGACCTCGCCCTTCGAGTCGAACAACTGCGTCATTCCGACTTTTTTCCCCAGAATTCCCGCTACCTTTGCCATTTCCTTCTCCGTTCCCAGCGTGGCTCGCGGCTATTGGCTGGAGAGCTTCGGACTCAAGTCCTCGCTCTTTGTGTCGTCCCTACTGGACTCGCTTTCTATTGTGGCCTCAGATCAAAGCGTGAGGGCTAGAGCCTAGAGCCCAGAGCCTACTTATGTTCCTTCCCGAACGCCTTGATCTCCACATCCACGCCCGCGGGCAGATCGAGCTTCATCAATGCATCCACTGTCTGCTGCGTGGGCTCGAGGATATCGAGCAGGCGCTTGTGCGTCCGGATCTCGAAAGCCTCGCGGGACTTCTTGTCCACGTGCGGCGACCGCAGCACGCAGTACTTGTTCTTCATCGTGGGCAACGGAATCGGCCCTGCGATCTGCGCGCCGGTGCGCCGCGCGGTTTCGACAATTTCACCCGTGGACTGATCCAGGATGCGATAGTCGTAGGCTTTCAGCCGGATGCGAATTCTTTCTTTTCCAATCACGTTTCACTCTCTCGCCCCTTCCGGCTCATCCGGAAGGAAAGAACTGGCGGCAAGCTGCAGGCCGCGTTGTTGTAGCGCCGGCGTCTCGCCGGCAATATCGCTTGTGGCGCGGCCGCCCTCGCCCGTGTTGCGCTGCAAGACTTCTGCGGAGCTGCGCTCCGCTGGGCAGACGAGGGCGTCTGCCCCCACGTGTTACTGCACAATCTCCGCAATCGTGCCCGCGCCCACCGTGTGGCCGCCTTCACGAATCGCAAACCGCAAGCCCTTCTCCATCGCCACCGGCGTGATCAGCTCAATCACCAGGCTCACGTTGTCGCCCGGCATTACCATTTCTGTTCCGGATGGCAACTCCGCCACTCCAGTGACGTCGGTCGTGCGCAGATAAAACTGCGGACGATATCCCTTGAAGAACGGCGTATGCCGCCCGCCCTCTTCCTTCGTCAGGATGTAGACCTCGGCTTTGAACTTGGTGTGCGGCGTGATCGAGCCTGGCTTCGCCAGCACCATGCCGCGCTCCACATCGTCCTTGCCAATGCCGCGCAGCAACAGGCCCGCGTTGTCGCCCGCCATGCCTTCATCCAGCTGCTTCTTGAACATCTCGACGCCCGTGACCACCGTCTTGCGCGTCTCGCGGAAGCCCACAATCTCCACTTCCTCGCCCACCTTCACCTTGCCGCGCTCGATTCGACCCGTCACCACCGTGCCGCGGCCCGAGATCGAGAAGATGTCTTCGATCGGCATCAGGAAGGGCTTATCCAGCTCGCGCGCCGGCTGCGGCACGCTCTTATCCACCGCCTCCATCAGCGCGTCAATCTGCTTCTCCCACTTCTCTTCGCCGTTCAAAGCACCCAGAGCGGAAAGACGAATTACCGGAACGTCATCGCCCGGGAACTGGTACGACTTCAGAAGCTCGCGAACTTCGAGCTCTACCAGGTCGAGCAGCTCGGGATCATCCACCGCATCGCACTTGTTCAGCGCCACCACGATGTAGGGCACACCCACCTGACGAGCCAACAGTACGTGCTCGCGCGTCTGTGGCATCGGACCGTCGGTCGCCGCCACCACCAGAATCGCGCCATCCATCTGGGCCGCGCCCGTGATCATGTTCTTGATGTAGTCGGCGTGCCCGGGGCAGTCGACGTGCGCGTAGTGCCGGTTCGCGGTCTCGTACTCGACGTGCGCCGTGGCAATCGTGATGCCGCGCGCCTTCTCTTCCGGCGCATTGTCGATCGAATCGAACGAGCGGAACACAATCTTCGGGTTGTGCTTCTGCAACACCTTCGTGATGGCCGCCGTCAACGTCGTCTTGCCATGGTCAATGTGACCAATCGTGCCTACGTTGCAGTGCGGCTTATTGCGCTCAAATTTTTCCTTCGCCATATTCCAGCCTCTAGCTCCTAGCTCTTAGCTCAAAACCAAATCTTCGTCGCTTCCGTCGTCGAATTTCTCGTAATAAGCGCCGAGAAATTGTTCTTTCTCAACCAGCCCTTCAGAAAGAATCCAGTTTCCGAAACGCTCGTACTCTGCCTGAAACCGAGCGCGAAAGACCTCGAAATCTCTATGCCAGCCCCACAAATCTCTTACACGATACTGCCGAAGTTCTGAAGCCTCGCACCAAACCTCGGTTCCCAAGTAACCACCCGCTCGGCCTAGCAACGTCGCCCACAGGCCGCCCTCACGGAAAACCGATTCGAAATCCGCTTGCCGTCCGTAGCCGATCCAAAATCTACGGTCAACTACGAACCGCGGACCACCGAGTCACTTCGCCGTCCCTTGCACCTTGGCGATGATCTCTTCCGCTACCGAGCGCGGCGCCTCTTCGTAGCGCGCGAAGTGCATCGAATACTCGGCGCGGCCCTGGGTCGAAGAACGCATGTGGGTCGCGTAACCGAACATCTCCGAAAGCGGCACGATCGACTTGATCACCTGCGAACCCGCGCGGTGCTCCATGCCTTCAATTCGCCCGCGTCGCGAACTCAGGTCGCCCATGATCGTTCCCGCGAAATCCTCCGGCGTGACGACTTCCACCGACATCACCGGCTCGAGAATCACGGGGCTCGCCTTCCGCGCAGCTTCCTTGAACGCCATCGACCCGGCGATCTTGAACGCCATTTCGTTGGAGTCGACGTCGTGATAGCTGCCGTCGTACAGCGTCGCCTTCACGTCCACCATGGGATAGCCGGCGAGTACGCCGCCTTCCATGGCTTCCTGAATGCCCTGATCGATCGGCTTGATGTATTCCTTGGGCACAGTGCCGCCCACGATTTCGTTGACGAACTCATAACCCTTACCCGGCTCGTTGGGATCGAGACGAATCTTCGCGTGCCCGTACTGTCCGCGACCGCCGGTCTGGCGGATGTACTTGCCTTCTGCCTCGGCGTGCCTGCGGATCGTCTCGCGATACGCCACCTGCGGCTTGCCGACATTGGCCTCAACCTTGTACTCGCGCATCATGCGGTCGACGATGATCTCGAGATGCAGCTCGCCCATCCCACTGATGATGGTCTGCCCGCTGTCAGGATCGGTGTGAACTTTAAAGGTGGGATCCTCTTGCGCCAGCCGCGCCAGAGCCATGCCCATTTTTTCCTGATCGGCCTTGGTCTTAGGTTCGACCGCGACTGATATGACAGGCACCGCAAATGTGATCGACTCGAGCGTGATGGGATGCTTCTCGTCGCAAATCGTGTCGCCTGTGCCGACGTTCTTCAGTCCCACCACCGCGCAGATGTCGCCCGCCAGAATTTCCTGAATGTCCTCGCGTTTGTTGGCGTGCATCTTCAGGAGACGACCGATGCGCTCAGTCTTCTGGGTGCGCGAGTTCAACACAGACTCGCCTGACTTCAGTTGTCCCGAGTAAACGCGGATGAAGGTCAGTTGACCGACGAACGGGTCAGCCATGATCTTGAACGCCAGCGCCGAGAACGGCTGCTTGTCATCGGCCTTGCGGGTAATCTCTTTCCCGGTGTCGGGATCAATGCCCTTGGTTTCCGGCGTGTCCAGCGGGGAAGGCAGGAAATCGACCACTGCATCCAGCAATGGCTGCACGCCTTTGTTCTTGAAAGCGGTACCGACGACAACCGGGAACAGCTTCAACGCGATGGTCGACTTGCGCAGCGAAGCGCGCAACGCGTCTGCGCTGATTTCTTCGCCTTCCAGAAACTTATGCAGAATCTCGTCGTCGTTCTCAGCGACGGTCTCGACCAGCTGGGTGTGAAACGCTTCCGCTTTCTTCTGCAACTCAGCCGGGATCGGCTCGGTAACGTACTCCGCGCCCATGGTCTCGTCGGTCCAGACGATCGCCTTCATATTGATCAGGTCAATGACGCCCCTGAACTTGTCTTCCTGGCCAATTGGAATCTGGATCGCTACAGGCTTGGCGTTAAGGCGCTTGCGGATGGTATCGACGGCATGCTCAAAATCAGCACCCATCTTGTCGATCTTGTTAATGAAACAAATTCGCGGAACGCCGTATTTATCGGCTTGCCGCCATACCTTTTCCGACTGCGGCTGTACGCCGTGAACGGCGTCAAATACCGCAACTGCGCCATCGAGCACGCGCAGCGAACGCTCGACCTCCGCCGTGAAATCGACGTGGCCGGGGGTATCAATGATGTTGATGCGAATATCGCGCCACGTGCAGGTGGTCGCTGCGGACGTAATGGTGATGCCCCGCTCCTGCTCCTGCTCCATCCAGTCCATCGTGGCCGTGCCTTCATGGACCTCTCCGATGCGGTGCGTCCTGCCCGTATAGAACAGGATGCGCTCCGTCGTCGTGGTCTTGCCGGCATCGATGTGCGCCATGATGCCGATGTTCCTGCAACGCTCTAATGGGACGGTACGTGCCACGGTCTTTTCAACTCTTCTTTCTGGGGCTCAAAAAATCAGCTACAAGCTTTTGGCTCTTAGCCTTTAGCCGAATCCGTTGCATCTTAGGAACCAAGCTAAGAGCTAACGGCTATCAGCTAATGGCTGCTTTTCTACCACCGATAATGCGCGAACGCCTTGTTCGCTTCCGCCATGCGGTGGACGTCTTCCTTCTTCTTGATGGCCGCGCCGCGATTGTTGGCGGCATCGAGCAATTCGTTCGTCAATTTCTCGGTCATGCCCTTTTCACCGCGACCGCGCGCGTAGGTGATCAGCCAGCGGATTGCGAGCGAAGTCCGCCGGTCGGCATTCACTTCGACGGGCACCTGGTAGTTCGCGCCACCCACGCGCCGGGTTTTCACTTCCAGCAGCGGCTTGGCGTTTTCAACCGCCTTTTTGAACAGCTTCAGCGCTTCGTCACCGCCCTTGGTCTGCAACTGTGTGAGCGCTTCATAGAAGATGCCCTGGGCGGTCGACTTCTTGCCCTGCCACATCATCGAGTTCACAAACTTGGTCACCAGATCCGATCCATACACCGGGTCCGGATTCACTCCGCGCTTGGCAATATGTCCTTTTCTAGGCATGTTCTCAGTTCTCAGTTCCCAGTTCTCAGTTCTGACCGATTCCAGCTCTAACTGAGAGCTGAGGCCTGGCAACTGAGAACTGCTCTTACGCTTTCTTCGGTCGCTTCGCTCCATACTTCGAGCGACCCTGATTCCGATTCGCCACTCCAACCGCATCCAGCGTCCCGCGCACCACGTGATAACGCACACCCGGGAGATCCTTTACGCGACCGCCGCGGATCAGCACGATTGAGTGCTCCTGGAGGTTGTGGCCGATGCCCGGGATGTAGGTTGTCACTTCAATGCCGTTGGTAAGCCGCACGCGCGCGACCTTGCGCAGCGCGGAATTCGGCTTCTTGGGCGTCTGGGTATACACGCGGGTGCAGACGCCGCGCTTTTGCGGGCAGGACTGCAGGGCCGGGCTCGCCGTCTTGTAACGGGGCTTCTTCCGTCCGGAACGCACCAGTTGATTAAACGTAGGCACTCTTTGCCACTCCTTCAGCGCGCCATGCCTCGGAGTCGCTACAAGCGTATCCGCACGCACAGCATTGCTTCTGCTTTTCCCGTTGCCGGGGCTGGCTGGCGCACTCACATCCAGCCATATTTCTTGCCGGGCGCAATATCGCCGGAAAGAAAATTTTGGTTTCCCAATCAGACTAACGCCGACGACGGTGGCACCAAGCCCAACTTCGGAGGTGCTCCGTTTCGTCAAACTTGCTTCGCATAGCCTCTCGACGGGCGAGAGGTGAGCGCGAAGCATTTCAGCGAGGAAAGCTCCTGAACCCTGCTTTCCGCTCAGGAACGATGTCTCTAAAGCTCAGCCGCTATCTTCGGAGGCGCTGCGCACACAAAAGATCGCGCGGCGTTTGAAACCCACCGCTTCCAGGCAAGCCAGAATTAACTCGCGGAACCTTTTAAATATAACAATGCGCGCCGACATCGTCAACAACTGTTGCCGCATCTCAGAGTTGGCGAAGTCGGTCCGGCCGGCGCTTGCCGAAATTAGCGCTGGCCTCTACACTGAGGGTTTTCCAGAAGATACAGAGACTCGTCCGACAGGCGTGCAGTCTGCTGAGGCGGGGAGGATGCATGCGTCGGTTCGTTCCTTGGGTGTTGGCCGTCTTATCCATAACCTTGGCATTTGGCAGTCTGACCGGTTGCGGTGGCGGAAGCGCCACTGGCACTTCCGCCGTTCCTACTCCCGCAAAAATCATTTTAACCCCGGGGAATAGCAGCATCGACATCGGCACCACTTTGCAGTTCAGCGCAAGTCCCGTGACCGCTGCCGGCGGCGGCATCACCACGCTCCCCATCGTTTATTCCTCCAGCAATCCCTCGGTACTGAGCTTCGTTCCGTCAGCAGGTGGCCTTGCTTGCGCCGGCAGATGGGACACGGCGGGCCGGGTCTGTACTCCCCAGGGCGCGGGAGTTACCCAGGTCACCGCGACCGGCAATGGCGTCGCCAGTGCGCCGGTCACGGTTTACGTCCATCAGCATATCGACACGATCACGCTATCCCTCATCAATCCCCCCATTCCGCAACCCGACTGCATCACTCTGGCCCAGGCTCCCGGCATCCAGAATTATCTTGAGTTCCAGGCGAGGGCATTCGGCAATGGGGCTGAGATTACAAACACCGTCGGATCATTCAACTTCTCCCAAAACAATCCGACCGTCGCCAAGATCAGCACTACCGACTCGACCCTCAACAACAACAATGGGAACCAGATCACGCAGGCGCGCTTCACTGCTGCGACCCCTGGACGTACGCAGATCTTCGCCAGCCTCTCTGGAGTCAGCAGCCTGCCCGCCCCGATACCCGACCACAGCGGTCAAATGCATCCCTATTTTGAAACTTGTCTGGTGCAGTCTATCAACCTCCAGGTGGGAAACTCGCCCGGCAACACGTCGTTTGCCGTCGCCAGCAACACTTCTGGCATCACGATCACGCCGACCGTCATCGATCGACTCGGCAACAAGCTCACCAACCCGGTCCCCAAGCTGGACTGGATCTCGCTTTCGCCTCCGAACGCCAGCCTCACTCCCGTTACGACCACCGGCGCCGGCTCCCTCGCTGGAACTGCTACCGTAAAGGCCAGCGTTCCGGGTGGCACGGGGATTATTGCCACCTGCGCCTCACCTAATTGTAATGTGGGGCTTGAGCCGATTCAGCCGGTTTATTCCTCGACGAATCCGTCAGACAATTCCTACCTCGGAACGCCAATCATCGGCCTGATCACCGGTTCTCCGGTTACTTCCGGAAACGTCTTCGTTACAACCACCCAATGCGGCACGATCAATGGTTGTCAGCCGCTAATATTTCCAATTGCCATAAAGACCAACGCGGCTGGCAATAGCGCGACCCTTCCCAGTTCCCCGAACTCGATGCTCTTCGCACCCACCGGGAAATCCATCTTTCTCGGCAGCTCCGCAGGGCTCATCATCTTCAATCCCGCTGCAACAGGAAGTGCGAACCCGGTATCCCAACTGGCAAGTGTTCCCGGGAAGGTATTAGCCGTCTCGCTCGACGGCGACAAGGTCATCGTCTCTGACACGCTGTCCAATCCCAACCAGGTCTATGTTGTTTCCGGCTTCTCCGGAACCGGTACCCCCACTGCGGTTGCGACGCCTTTGCTGATTCCAGGGGCGACCGCAGCTGCGTTTTCACCAGACGGCCTGAAAGCACTCATCACTGCGGGAAGCACGTTGTATGCCTACTCGACGGTGCAGTCGCTGAAAACGATTCCTCTCGCGGCTCCGGCAAATGCCGTCTCCTTCTATGCCAATGGCGCCTTGGCCTACTTGTCTGGACCATCCGGCGTCACCATGCGCAACGCCTGCGACACCGCTTATGGACAGGCTGCTGCTTTTCCCAGCGGAACTCCGGCCTTATTTCAGGCGCTCACGGATGGAGTGCATGCCTTAGGACTTGAGTCGCCGGGCGTGGATGTCTTCGACGTGGTCGTGACCGGTCCGACTCCAGCCACAACTAGCGCGCCCACGCAGACCATCTGCCCTTTCCCAGTCCTGACGGCTAACTCCACTTTCGTGAACCTCGGTCAAGGCGGGTTCACACCGTTGAAGCTGATCGTGTCTTCTGACAATTCCAAGGCATACATCCTCGCCAGCAATCTCGGAAGCGTGTTCGTGTTCGATCTGGGCGTGAACACCGTGACCGCGTTGCCTCTCACCGGAAATCCTGTGCCTCTGGATGCCAGCCTGACCTCGGACGGAACGACTCTCTACGTTGGTGCCAATGATGGCGCTATCCATGTGGTCAGCACAGTTTCCGGGGGCGACCTGCAACAGATTACGTTCACCAACAATAACAACAGCAACAAGACGAGCCTCTGCAGCAACATCCCGCAAACGTGCGACCCCGATTTGGTGGCCGTGCAGCCCTGATTTCTGCTGAAGACGGTGGGACGCCGAACTCAGGCAGAGTTGGCGGTGGACTGCATGCTGACTTCAGGTGCGCGCCTTTTCGAGGTCGCGTCCGACGCTGTCGAGTACTCCGTTAATGAACTGCACCGATTCCGGACTGGAGAACTTGCGGGCGATCTCGATGGCTTCGTTGATGATCACCGCGCGAGGAGTCTGTGGGTAGCCCAGAAATTCCGCGACCGCCCCGCGCAGGATGTTGCGGTCGACGGCGGCCATGCGCTCCATGCGCCAATGCTCCGCATGACCCTCGATCAGCTTATCGATGTCGCCGGTGCGATCCGTGGCGGTTCGGAATAGATCATCGGCGAAACCGCGAACATCTTCTCCTACTTCCTTGCGTTCCGCCCAGAACGTGCGGCGCACATCATCGGGCCCTTGTCGGCCCATGTCGGCCTGAAACAGCATCTGCAAGCAGAGTTCACGGGATTTGCGTCGAGTACCCATAACAACAGTCGCCAGTCTCCAGTCGTCAGTCTCCAGCCCGAAAGGCTGATGCCTGCTGGTTGGTGGATGTGGCGGGTCGAGTTAGTTTACAGGAATGGGGAAGAAGTCGTCAGTCTTCAGCGGGCTGATGGCTTGTGGTCATTGGCCGGTGGCTGCTTTGAATCGTCCAGCCTTGCAGCGCAGGTTACTTAAGAATTCGCTCTCGTTCATGAGAGCGGGTTCACCGTTTGCGATTCGGCTTGCGATGCGAACTCGAGTGTGCCTTTCGATGATCCTTGCTAGCGACTGACGACCGACGATCGACGACGCTCTTCTTGCTGGCGACTGACGACTGGCGACTGGCGACTTTCTTCAGATTCGCCATCTCCACTGCGGTCAGCGCCGCTTCGAGTCCTTTATTCCCCATCTTTAATCCGGCGCGATCGATGGCCTGCTCGAGGTTGTCGCAGGTCAGGACACCGAAGGCGTGCGGCACCCCCGTTTCCTGCGCCGATTGCCCAATGCCGCGGGCGCATTCATTCACGATCACGTCGTAATGGGCGGTGTCGCCGCGCAGCAGACAACCCAGGCAGATGATCGCATCGAATTTGCCGGTTTCGGCAAGCACGCGCGCCGCAGCGGGAATCTCGAAGCTTCCCGGAACGCGCATGATCTCGATATCCTGAGTGCGCGCGCCGGTGCGGCGCAGTCCATCGAGCGCTCCCTGAAGAAGCCGTTCCGTAATGAATGCGTTGAAGCGGCTGACTACGATTGCAAAGTGTTTGCCTTCAGCCTTGAGCTCTCCTTCGATGCCTGACGGCAATTCCTCCGGCTTCCCGTGCACGGTCACAATGATCTCGCTGGGCAAAGCCAGCGAGAAGCTGCGCTCGCCTGTTTTCGGCGAAACCGTATCCGCCAGCAGCTTGAGCTTCTGTTTCTGCGCGATCGCCAACACGTCGTCAGGATTGCTGACCTCGAGCACGATCAGCCGGTTGACATCCTTGAGATGGTCGAGCACTTCCTTGGGGTATTGGGACGGCAACGCGTTTATGCTGAGCAACCCGATGGGAGCCGAAAAGACCGCTGAGCGGCTATCTCCCCCGACGACCTGTTGGAAACCGATCGCTTTCAAAAACTCGGAGAGCGCGCGCAGGTCCTCCGGCTTACTCACATAGCGACCGATGTGGAGAGACTTCAGCATGGCTCAGGCATTTCTTCATCACCGAGGCACAGAGACAATCAAACACGGGATTTCTTCGCTGTGTTTCAGTGGTGCAATTGCATCCGACAATTTTAGATTGCAGATTGAAGATTTCAGATTTCAAAGATTCATTTCCGGCAAGATCAATCTGAAATCGAAAATCTGAAATCGCTTTACTTTCCCTTGAACGCCGCCGCCCGCTTCTCCAAAAACGCCGTCGTACCTTCGGTCTTGTCCTGGGTCGCGCAGCAAACGCCGAACAACGTCGCCTCGAGATAAAGTCCTTCCGCCAACGTCAGGTCCAAGCCGTGATTGACCGCTTCCATGGCGTATTGAATCGCCAGCGGTGCGTTGGCAATGATCTTCTGGGCGAGGGCTTCCGCGCGGGGAAGCAAGTCCCCCGGAGCGGTTACTCCGTTTACCAGGCCGATCCGGTACGCATCGTCGGCGGAAATCATCTCGCCGGTCAACACCAGCTGCATCGCAATACCTTTGCCCACCAGGCGCGGCAGGCGCTGCGTTCCACCGTAGCCGGGAATGATGCCGAGCTTCACTTCCGGCTGTCCGAGCTTGGCATTCGAACTGGCGAGGCGCATGGTGCAGGCCATGGCGATCTCGCAGCCGCCGCCGAGCGCAAAGCCGTTGATACACGCAATCACCGGCTTTCCCAAGTTCTCGATAAGGTCGAGCACAGATTGTCCCCGATGGGTGTACTCCTTGCCGGAAACGGCATCGTGTTTGGCGAGTTCGCTGATATCCGCGCCCGCGATGAATGCCTTCTCGCCCGAGCCGGTGAGGATGCCAACGCGAATAGCAGAATCGCTCTTGATGTCGGTAAACGCAGCGCGTAGCTCTTCCATGGTCGCCATGTTGAGCGCGTTGAGCACCTTGGGACGATTGACGGTAACGTAGGCGATGGAGTTTTTCTTTTCGAGGAGGATGTTTTCGAAGGTCATATGAGTTCCAAGAACATCACCACAGAGACACGGCGTCACAGAGAAAAAATCTCTTAGCTTTCTGCTTCACAGCTTTTCTCCGTGCCTTTGTGCCTCTGTGGTGGATTTGCTTTTTTTCTAGAACTTCCCGGCCACCGGATTCGCCGGGTCCGCATAATCATAAAACCCGCGCCCGGTTTTTTTCCCGTACCAGCCTGCCATCACCAGCCGCTTCAAGAGCGGAGGCGAGGCGAAGCGGCGCTCTTTGAATTCGTCGTACATAACGTGGGTAATGTAGTAGGTGGTGTCGAGCCCGACGAAATCGAGCAGGGTGAAAGGTCCCATGGGATATCCGCAGCCCAGCTTCATAGCGTTATCGATGTCTTCGATCGAGCCGACACCTTCTTCGTAGGCGCGGATCGCGTCGAGCAGGTAGGGCACCAGCAGCCGGTTCACGATAAAACCGGTCTTGTCGGAGGTGCGCACGGGGACCTTCCCCAGTTTTTTCCCGAACTCGTAAGCCGCATCGTAGACCTCGGGCGCGGTGGCAATGGTTTTGACGACCTCCACCAGCTTCATCAGGGGCACCGGATTAAAGAAATGCAATCCCACGAACCGCTCTGGACGCTTGGTGGCGGTCATCATTTCCGTGACCGAGATCGAGGACGTGTTGGACGCAAAGATCGCATCTTTCTTCACAATCGGATCCAAGGACGCGTACATCTTTTTCTTCTCATCGAGATTCTCGATGATGGCCTCGATGACGATGTCGCAATCGGCGAGATCCCGTTTGTTGGTGGTTCCTTTCAGGCGGGCTCGAATGGCTTGGGGAGTTTCTTTGATCGTACCTTTCTCAGCAAATTTGGCGAGCGATTTTTCGATCCCGGCGAAACCTTTGTCGAGGAATTTCTGCTCAACCTCGAGGACGGTAACATCGAATCCGGCGGTCGCCGCGACTTGCGCGATGCCGGAACCCATCAGACCACAACCTAGGACGCCTACTTTTTTGATCTCCATAAGTCCCTTTATGAACCACCACTCCCAGTGCGCTGTGCATAGGGCCGCACCTTCCCACGTGCAGATAGTTGGCTATTATGTAGTTATTGCATTGGTCCGCCGAGGATCGACAAGCTCGGTAATACCTTTCTCTACAAACAGGTCCTGCAACTTTTCCGCGCCTTCCCTTAACTTAAAGTCCATTTCTTCCTTGTAGACTGGAACGGCGGCGTGGAATAGAGTTTTCCTCCCGTCGTCACTCGTCATAACTTTGAATGGATCGCTCACGAGTTGCGGTTCGAGCAATACCCATCCGCATAGTTTTGTCTCCGGAGTGAATGGAATCGCGGGATCCCCATTCGGTACCGAATGCCCCCAGAACAGCCAAGTCTTGTATTCGTGTGGGAAACTTGCAAGTTGACGCAGCCAAATGACTGGCCAATCTCTGCCCCAAGTCTCTTGGCTCATCACGTCATACTCTTTCATTGTCCACTCACTGGGGAGGCAAAGCATCAGTTCAGCATATTCCAGACCTTCAGCTTGCTTTGGCGCTTTCATCGGCTTGTCGCTCATGCCGGATGTCACGAGCGTGTAGAAGTCGCGACCTGGTTGTGGATTGATGACATGCACATCGATGTGAACGTATCGGGACCCTATCTCATGAAGAACAAGATTTGGTTTGCCTAGATGATTTTCGATGTGCTTCTCGACATCTACACGCGACACCGATGCCGCGACACCGGCGTCTTCGGCTGGCGCTTGGTGACGCAGGATTCTTGAAAACAGCTCCTTCATCGTCCCTCGTTTACGGATCACTGCCAATCTATTGAAAGCTCTCCACCACCATCGCGATCCCCTGGCCGCCGCCGATGCAGGCGGTCGCGAGGCCGTACTTTTTCTTTCGGCGCTTCAGCTCATACAGCAATGTGATTACCAGCCGCGTTCCGGTTGCGCCCAGAGGGTGGCCCAGCGCGATGGCGCCTCCGTTTACGTTCACCTTGCTGCGGTCGAGGCCCAGCTCTTTCTCGACCGCGAGGTACTGGGCCGCGAAGGCCTCGTTCACTTCGATCAGATCGATGTAATCCAGAGTCAGCCCAGCCCGCTGCAACGCGAGCTTGGTTGCGGGAACCGGACCACGTCCCATCAGCTTGGGATCGACGCCTGCCGTCCCCCAATTCACAATTCTCCCAAGCGGATTCAGATCGCGCTTCTGGGCCTGCTCCACCGACATCACCACCACCGCGGCGCCACCATCGACAATGCCGCTCGCATTTCCGGCAGTGACCGTTCCGCTCTTGCCAAAGGCCGGACGCAACTTGGCCAGTCCCTCCATAGTGGTCTGGGGGCGACGGTGGTCGTCTTCGGCGAACATCTCGCCGGTCGCTTCGCCCCTTGTATTCCTTAAGGGCACCGGCACCAGCTCTTCCTGAAGCCTTCCTTCTTTGTAGGCGGCATCCGCGGTCTGCTGCGAGCGAAGAGCGAACTCATCCTGCATTTGCCGGGTAATGCCCTGCTGCTCGCCATAGAGCTCGGCGGTGTTGGCCATGTAGAGGCCGCAGTAGGAATCGAGCAGCGCCACCATGAGAGAGTCTTCCAGCTTGCCTCCGGGAGCAAGCGTGAAGCCGTCACGCCCGTGGATCACGAAGGGCGCCTGCGACATGGCTTCCATGCCGCCTGCGAGCACGATTTTCGCCTCGTCGGTTTGCACCATTTGCGCGGCGCTGACGATGGCTTGCATGCCCGACCCGCACAGCCGATTTACGGTAAGCGCTGGCGTCTCGATCGGGATGCCCGCGCGCAGGCCCACGTGCCGAGCGCCGTAGAGCGCGTCGCCGGAAGTCTGCTGCGCGTTACCGAATACGACGTGGTCAAATTCTTTCGGATCGATCCCTGCGCGTTCGATGGCGCCTTTGGCTGCAACTGCGCCCAGTTCCTGCGCGGTGAAGTCTTTGAGTTTGCCGCAGTATCGCCCCATGGGCGTACGCGCACCGCTGACGATGGCAATGTCTCCGGGTTTCAGCATGAAATCCTTCTAGAACGCGGCCAGATGTTAGAGAGAAAACTTATTAGTGTAGCAGAAGAGCAGCTCTTAGCCTTTAGCCGTTAGCTGTTAGCTCACCCTGAATTCAGAGCAGTTATCCAAGGAAAACTCGTGGTGTCCACATTACCAAAAGATTTCCGCGAGGGACTGTCCCAGTCGAATGATGCTGAGCTAACAGCTAAGGGCTAAGAGCTGAGAGCTTCTTACGCCACTGCTGCCGAAGCGAGGTTGGGAGCCAGCGAGACTACACTTCCCGTGCCTTGGGTTATCGCGTCGTGCAATGCCTGTTCGGCGCGGTTGATCACCTCGGTGACGATGTCCACCGGATCGTATGCGGTGCGCATCACTGCTTCGGCTAGCCCGGCTGAAAAAGCAATGGGCTGATCTTTTCCCGGCAGCCGAACTTCCGCCACCAACTTGCGGAGCTTTTCAACGGCGAGAAGCGCTTCCTTTTCCGCAGTGTCTCCGAGAATGATGGCGACGGTAGTCGTGTCGTAGCGGAAGGCGAGATCGTTCGAACGAATATTGGCGGTGAACAGCTGCCCCACTTGTTCCATGGTGGCTTCGATTACCGGTTCGCCGAATTCTTTGACCATGGCGGAGCTCTTGCCGAAATGCATCAGCAGGATCGTGAGCGGGGTCGCCTGCTGGTTGGCGCGTTGCGTTTCGGCCAGCACCAGGTCTAGGTACGAAGCCCGCTTCAGCAGTCCAGATTTTTCGTCGGTGACGGAGAGATTCCGCACCAACCGGCGCAAACCCGCGTTATTGAGCGCTATAACAACCTGCTCTGCCAGGGTCTTCAGCACCACGATTTCGGAGGGATGCCAATTGCGCTCGGAACCTTGCATGAATACCAGGATGCCGATGTGATCTTCCCCATCCATAAGAGGCAACGCCAGCAGCGCAGTGACACCCAGTTCCGCGAGGGGGCGCCGCACGGGCTGCACTTCAGGAGCGCTGAGCGTGTCGGGCAGATTCACCGTACCCCGGCTAACTGCCAGATCCTGACACGCGGTGACGACGGCCGCGAGGGCCGCCGCTTCGCCGCTGGTGGTTCCATCGGCGTGATATTCCTGCAACGCTGTCGGCGACAGACCCGGCTTGCGCATGGCGGCCACGCAGCGCGTCACCTTCCACTGGCCACCCATCTCGTTAGCAGCCGTTGCCAGCACGGCAGTCGCATTGTTCTGCTGATAAAGCTTGCGCGTAATTTCGGCGACGCGAGTGAAGCTGCTGACGTCGGCCTGCTCGCCGTTCACAACGGCAGGCACGGTCAAGGGTTGCACGACAGGAGTTGGCGTAGGCGGAGCAGTCGCGGGCGTGGGAACCGGCACAGTACCGGCGTACCGAGGCGTAATTCCTGCGGCCAGGTACAGGCGCTGGAGGTCTTCGTTGCGTTCCTCCTCACGCGGAAACAGTTCCTGGATGCGATGCAGACGCTCCACTGCTTTTGAGCGCATGCCGTACTGCACCAGAATTTCTGCCTGCAGCATCAGGTCTTGCAGAGCCGCTGCACCCAGCGTCGGCTCTTCTGAGCGCACCGCCTCGGGCACGGATTTATTCAGCTGGCTCAGCCGTGAGGCGATCACCTTGAAACGATCATCGGGAATCTTGCCGCGCAGAATTTCTAGCCGCTTCTGGTGGCCGTGCTCGTAAGGATCCACGTCAGCGGCGCGATCAAGGCATTCCCCGGCTTTCTGGAAGTTGGCCGTGCTGACGTAGAGATCAAAGAGCTTGAGCAGCGTCTGACAATAATCGTTTTCACGATTGGAGGAATTGAAGAGCTCGCTTAGAAACTCGAGCATCTCGGGCGAGGAGCGGTGGCCGCCCACCAGGTCCTGCATCATGGCGACGAAAGCGCGCCGCTCACCGCGCCGCCGTTGGAACAGTTCCAGCTTGCGCGCAAGGGCCACGCCTTCCGCATCCTGCTGCGAGTCGATCATCTGCCCGATTAATGTGACGACTTGTTGCAGGCGTCCGGGATTCTGCTCGAAGAGCTGCCAAACCAGGGGCTCGGCTTCTGCCAGGCGGTTGGCGGCGAGTAGAGCCTGGCTGTAGTAGTCGCGCAGTTCGAGCGATGGATTTCCAGCGATGACGTGCGGCTCAAAGATAAAGATCGCCGCGCCGATTTGTCCTTGGGCGAGCAGGTTCCTCCCGTAGGCAAGAGCGATGCGGGGATCGCTGGGATCCTCGCCGTAGGCGCGTTCGAAATATTGCGAAGCGTCGGCCCCGGCGGCCTCGGCGAGTTCGGCGGTTTTCAGGAACGCTGCAGCTGACGGCTTGTTTTCCCCGAGTTCGGAACAGAGTTCGGCCATGCGCAGGTAATTCGCCTGGGTCGGTTCCAGGGTTACGATGCGGCCCAGCACCTGCAACGATTCCGCCTTCTTACGCTGCTTCGAGAGGTCATCGAGCGCGTTCTCGTAGGTGCCGATTGCCAGCTTTTTGTTGGAATGTTCCAACAGTTGTCCGAAGCGGAACTTCTGCTGCCAGGTCGGATTGCCGTGGCGCGCTAATTTCTTGTAGGTGAGGCTGGCACGGGTGGCATCGCCGAGCCCGACCTGGCGCTCAAAAAGATCGCCCAGCAGCGAGACGGCTTCTGCAGTCCGGTTCAACGACAGACAAAGGTCGGCGGCCATGGAACGCACGTTGTCGTTTTCCGGATCCTCCAGGAGGACTTGGAGATATTCGTCCAAGGCGTCGCTGGTCTTGCCTCTTTGAAGAAGCTTCTCCGCTTGCGCGACACGTTTCGCGATTTCGGCTCGATCCGGCATGTAGGTAATCTGCGGAGTAACCTGCACGGTGATTCTAGGAGTTGAGGAAACCAGCAGCAATGAAGTAACGGCCGGGCGCGGTTACGAAGGTCATTCTCGCTCCCGCAATTGGGCGATCGGTTCCTTTTCTGGTATACGTTCCGGATGCAAGAGGTCTGCAACGTAAACGAAGAACAGGGACTTCATCATCAACTGACGGCCGGCCAGATGGCCATGGTCGCGGTCGGCGGTTCGATCGGTACCGGGCTTTTGCTGGGCTCGGCCAGCGCGATCGGACTGGCTGGACCAGCGGTGATTTTGAGTTTTCTGCTGGCCGCTTTTATCAACTTCACAGTGGCGTGCGCTCTAGGTGAGTTGGCATGTGCTCACCCGGCCGCGGGGTCGTTCGGCGTTTACGGGGACCTTTACCTCAATGACTGGGCCGGATTCCTTTCGCGCGGGGGATACTGGGCAGCGATTGCGGTCTCGATTGGCGCCGAGATGGTGGCCTCGGCGGTTTATATGGCGCACTGGTTTCCGAAGGTTCCCGCCATTGTCTGGGTCGCGCTCTTCTCGCTTCTGCTCCTGCTGGTGAATTTACTGGATGTGGGCGACTACGGCCGATTCGAATTCTGGTTCGCCATGGTGAAGGTGGTTACCATCGCGGCGTTTGTCTTGTTGGGCGCCGCCCTGCTGCTGAGCGGACGCGTCGCACCCCAGTACACCGCGCAGGGCGGATTTTTTCCGCTGGGAGTTCTCGCGCCGTTTCTGGCCATGACATTTGCGATTTACGCCTTCGGAGGCATCGAGTTCGTTGCCGTGTCCTCCGGAGAAGCGCGGTCTCCCCATGAGATCGCGAAAGCCACCCGCATCACCTTCGCGCTGCTGACGGTGATCTATCTGGGGGCGATGGCGGTTCTGGTCGGGGTGATGCCGTGGAATCGGGCCGGGGCCAGCGAAAGCCCGTTTGTTACGGTCTTCCGCTCAGTGAGTATTCCAGGGGCCAGTCACTTGATGAACTTCGTGGTGCTTACGGCGGCGCTCTCGGGAGCGAACGCGGCGCTGTACGTATCCTCGCGCATGCTGTTTTCGATGGCGCGGACTGGATGGGCCCCTGCACGGCTCGGCCAATTGAACGCCCGCGGTTCTCCCAACCTGGCGGTGCTGGTCTCTTCCTATGGAATCGTGGTTGCCCTCGTACTGGAGCGATGGTCGCCACGCAGTGCTTTTGAATTCATTCTGCGAGCGGCTTTTTTTGGCATGATGCTCTCGTGGATAGTCTCGCTGGCCGCACATGTCTCGTTTCGGCGGCGGAGCAGCCCCGAGGAAATCGGGGCGCTGCCTTTGCGTTCACCGCTGGGAATAGCCGGGTCAGTGGTGGGTTTTACGGTGATCTGCGCGGTGATTCTGAAGGGCTGGTACGACTCGCACGTGAATTTGATCAGCGGAGTTCTGTATTTGCTGCTTCTGACGGGAGCGTGGTGGCTCATCAAGCAGGCGCGAGAGAAAGCGAGTTGAGGAGTTTCGAGTTTCGAGTTTCGAGAATCAAGACACGAAGGAATACTCAGAGATAGTCGTGATCACAATCAGGTCGGTTGAAATCGTGGCGTTCGGAGTGGGTCGTGCGCGGGGTTGCAGAACGAGATTCCTCGCTCCGCTCGGAATGACAAAAGCTTAATGACAAGGCTTTCTTAAGACTTGAAACCTGAAACTCGAAACCCGAAACTGGAACTCGAAACCTGAAACTCGAAACTAAGAAAACACTGCTCGTACAATATCCTCATGTCCGACACTCTGCTCCGCTACCGATCCGAGTTTCCCATCCTCGAGCGCACGAACTACCTGATCAGTAACTCCCTGGGCGCAATGCCTCGCGGAGTATACGATGCGCTCAAGGGTTACGCCGACACTTGGGCGACGCGTGGAGTACGCGCGTGGGAAGAACGCTGGTGGATGCTGGCAGCCCAAGTCGGAGACGAACTAGGCGCCCTGATGAACGCGCCCCGGGGCAGCGTTTCTACGCACCAGAACGTCACCACCTGCCAGGCGGTGATTGCGTCCTGCCTTGATTTCTCCGGCAAGCGCAACAAAGTCGTCTACACCGACATGAATTTTCCATCGGTGATGTATTTCTGGGAAGCGCAGCGCGCCACGGGCGCCCGTGTGCACATGGTGAAGACCGACGATGGCGTCACGGTGCCGACGGAGCGGCTGCTGGATGCGATCGACGAACACACGCTGATCGTTCCCATCTCGCATGTGATTTTCCGCAGTTCGTTCATCCAGGACGCCCGGGCCATTATCGAGAAAGCACACCAGGTGGGCGCCTATGTTCTGCTGGATACGTTCCAGTCCCTTGGTTCAGTTCCCGTGGATGCGCAATCGCTGAATGTTGATTTCGTCTGCGGCGGAGTCTTGAAGTGGCTGTGTGGTGGGCCCGGAGTGGCTTACCTGTATGTTCGCCCTGATCTCGGCCAGAAGCTCCAACCGCGCTTCACTGGATGGCACGCCCACCAGCAGCCCTTCGACTTCGAGGCTGGTCCCATTCGCTACACCGATCCGCCCTACCGATTCATGAATGGAACGCTACACATTCCGTCGTTGGAAGCGGCGCGGCCCGGTATCAAGATCATCGCTGAGGTGGGCGTCGAGAAGATCCGGGAGAAGTCTCGACGGCAAACAGCGAGGTTGATCGAACTGGCGGATCAGCGAGGTTGGCGTGTGAATACTCCGCGCGATCCGGATCAGCGGGGCGGCACCGTGTCCATAGACATGCCGGACTCGCAACAGGTGTGCGCCGAGTTGATCAAACGCGAAATCCTTGTGGATTGGCGTCCTAAGGCCGGCGTGCGCATGTCACCGCACTTCTACACGAAGGATGAAGAACTGGACGCCGCCATCAGCGCGGTGGAGGAAATCCTGCAGGAGCGCGCCTTCGCGAGTCGGTAAGCAACGCTCTTGAAAGAGTTATTCCGTGTCCTCTCCAGCCTAGTAACGTTACTGACGTAAGCCCGATCTTCGGTTTTCTGCTGCCCCACTTGTTGTTGCCCCGATATGCTCAAAACCGGGGTGCCGTGCGCGAAACGCACGGAGCCCGGACGAAACGCTTGAGTTCCTTTTTGCCATTCTCATTGTCGGCGACCGGCATTTTTATGGTATTGGCCGCGTTGGGTGCAATCGCTGGTCTCTTCTTTTTCTTTCATGGCTTCTCGCGATTGCAGGAAAGTCGCCTTTCCTCTGCTCGGGTAATCGCTAAAAATCTCGTTCACCCACCCGCCATGACTGCCACCAAAAGTGTAGATCCAGTAAAACGCAATTCTCACGAAGTAATTCAACTCAGCTCTGTCGAGACGCAAGTGAACGGCTCCGAGTCGATGACGCAGCAGGGGAAGATCGCGGCCGCTCTTCTGAGAGCCGGCATTCCCAATCCAGTGACCTGGGCGAATCAGCATGCACCAAACGAAGTCCGCCTCGAGGATGAACTCGAGAACGAAAAAGAAACGGGAACGAAGGATGTCGATGTTTCTCGGGTTCTCCAGCAGAAATCGAACGCGCCTGCTCTCCAGTTACCCACACGCGATCAGAATCCCACCGCCGACCGCATGACCAGTCTGATGATCTGGGTAGGTCCGGCACTTACGCTGGCGTGCATTTACATCCTCGCGGCACATTTTGGTTGGCTGTGAAAAGGCTGATGGCTGATGATCGTTGGCTGGCAGCCAAACAGCGGAGAATGCCGGTCACCCTGATTGATTCCACGTTGACCACGGAAAGGTTTTAGCGATTAGCTAACGACCATCCGCTATCAGCTACAAATGCACCTTCCTTCTAACCCATGCGCTTCGATTGTCGCCTGCGTTCGTCGCGCATTGTTTAGAATGCCCATGTGGCCGACTCCGTTCGCATTGGAATCCTGGGCGACTTCAATCCTGAGTTCCGCTCCCATCACGCGACCAACGACGCGCTGCAACATGCCGCCTCCAAGCTCAACCTGAAAGTCGAATCGGAGTGGCTGCCGACCCCTTCGCTGGCCGAAGCCGGCGCCCAGAAGACGCTGGAGAGTTTCGACGGGCTCTGGGCCTCGCCTGGAAGCCCCTACAAAAGCATGGATGGCATGCTCAACGGGATCGAATTCGCGCGCCGGCGCGACTGGCCGTTCCTGGGCACGTGCGGCGGCTTCCAGTACGCTGTCATCGAGTGCACCCGGAATGTGCTCGGCATGAAAGACGCCGACACTGCCGAAAACAATTCAGGATCGAAGAACATCATCATTTCTCCGGTGGCGTGCGCGGTTCCCAATCGCTCTGCCGACGCTCCCAAACTTTCCGGCGTGGTCCGCGAGATTCGCATTCGTCCCGGCTCCTACCTGCAGACGTTTTACAGCAAAGATGTGATCGAGGAAGAATTCTTCTGCAATTTCGAACTTAATCCCGACTACGAGTGGTGCTCGATCGAAGCGGGATTCCCGATCGCGGCGCGCGGACCGGAGGGAGAAGTACGCGCGATTGAATCGCCTACCCACCGGTTCTTCATTGCGACTCTCTTTCAACCGCAACTGAGCTCCAAGCCGAAGAAACCTCATCCGCTGGTGATCGCCTTTGTGCAGGCTGCGGCGGACTGGGGCAGAAAAAAGCTGGACGACAGCGTGCTGGAGTAAACCACAGTCCCATCTGAAGAAGTGGCGGTGAGGCCACTCAGGTGTCAGGTATCAGGAAACGAACTACTTCTTCAACAGGCTCGTGTGACTGGCGACACAGAGCCACTTGCCATTTTCAAAAATCCAGGTATCGGTAAAACGGCCCACATGCTCGTAGGCTTTGCCGCTATAGGTGCCCTTGGTTTGATAGATGCCCGTAACTACGGCGGTGTCCCTGTATACATTCACTTTCACGTCGCGGATGTTCATCAGCGAAGGCTTGAATTCAGGATCCTTGATGTCGGAGAGGAACTTGTCCCGGTCGCTGATTTCGCCATCGTATTCGGTGTTGACGAACCGGTCGGCGACGAGGGCCTCCAGAGCCCGCGAATCCCGGTGAACTTGGGCATCGTTCCACAAACGCTCGAGAACAATGAGCTTGGTCTGCTGAGCATTGATGTCGGAGTTGCCGCTCTGTGCGCGCGCGCAGGCCAGCGCTAGAAGGCAGAGGGCCGCATTCATCACCATGGCTCTCATCGAGTACTCCACCTAAACGACGACAGATGTTCGACAAGATACCAACGTGTCTGCGAGGCGTTCCACTGAAAGCACGATGGGGAGGTTACGAATGTCACCGGGTTCGGCGCGCTTCACGCCCTCTTCACAAATTTCAGCGACGCGGAATTCATGCAATACCGCAAGCCGGTGGGTGGCGGGCCGTCGTCAAAAACATGGCCGAGGTGAGCGTCACACAGCGTGCAGTTCACGGCCTCCCGAATCACACCCAGGCTCGCATCGCGCTCCTTGCGAACGTTCTCCTCCGCGATGGGAGCCCAGAAACTCGGCCACCCGGTGCCAGACTCAAACTTCGTATCCGAACTGAACAATGCATTGTCGCAACAGACGCAGCGGTAGAGGCCTTTCTCGTGAAGATTCCAGTACTGGCCCGTGAACGCCCTCTCGGTGTCCGCGTGCCGGGTGATATCGAATGCCAGCGGAGAGAGCGTCTTCTTCCAGTCCTCCTCGCTCTTCACGACCTTGGCGAGACGTACTTTCTGGAGGCGCTTGCCATCATCGGAGAACTGAACGATGGTCACTTCTCCCGGGGTGCCGCGCGCGGTATGCGCTGCACCAAGGACGACCGGCGTGCGCAGCGACCAAAGCACGCCCCCTGCTACAGCACTGGCGGCCAGAGTCAGAAACATCCTGCGCTTTTCAAGTTTGGTCGGGTCTTGCTCATCATCGGATTCAAACATGATGCTTCACCTTTGTTATCACGCGTCGGACCTCGGTCGTCGGCTGCTGCCGAGCCGGAATCACTTCACGGCCACAAGGTTCGGAGACTCCCGATACGCCTGCGGAAAGACCTTTTTCAGATTGTCCACCTTGGGCGCATCGTTGAAGCGGATGTACATGCTGTCCGGATGCAGCGTTGCATAGTTCTGATGATGCGCCTCCGCCGGATAGAAACCTTTCAGGGGCACCACTTGCGTGACGATCGCGTGCTTAAACACGTGGGCAGCGTCCAGTTGTTCAACGTAAGCCTTGGTGATGCGCAACTGATCGGGGGTCGTGTAGAAGACCACCGAACGATACTGGCTGCCTTCATCGGGCCCCTGCCGGTTCAACTCGGTGGGATCATGCGCCACGGAAAAGAACACATGCAGAAGTTCTCCATAAGTAATTTGCGAGGGATCGAAGACCACTTTGACCGACTCGGCATGGCCGGTTCGGCCAGTGCTCACGATTTCGTACTCAGCCGTCTTGGCCTCGCCTCCCGAATATCCCGAGGTGGCGCTGATCACACCCTTCACGTGCTGGAACACGGCCTGAACACCCCAAAAACATCCGCCGGCGAATACGACCGATTCCTCGCCAGGCGCTTGGGCAAGAGTTGCGTCGACGGCAGGCGCTGGAATTTCAGTTCCCTTCCGTGCCTTGGCAGCGAGCGGGAAAACCACCATTGCTGCCAGGAGAGCAACCGCCATCAGCCCATTCATCCACGATGATTTCATCATGCCTTCCCTCCATAAGAACGGATACGAGCGTCCACTGGATTGGAGCACTGAGATGGCGAAAAGTTTCGCCGAATTCCAGGCCGTTATGGCCGTCTCGGCAGCTATAATCCGCTTCCGATTCTTCGATTTTAGCGCTGTATGACTTCCCAGAGAAAGGTCGAGATGCCTCTGTTGAGAACTGGCTTCATGGCCAGCTTATTGATAACGCTGCAACTTTCACTCTTCGCGCAGACCATCGACGTCGATATCACTCCCAGCCACTCCACCAATCAGTTCGTTCCCACCGAGACCCTCGGAGCGGGCATTGACCGTATTGCCACAAAGTCGATCGATCCCCTGCTGGCCCAGCCCGTGCTCGCGAAGACACTTTCAGCAGGTTGGCAGACGGTCAGCTACCGCCAAAACACGGAGTTGCTGGTGGAGGCGTGGCACTGGAATCCGGAAGGCACATGGAGCGATCCAAAGGGTGAAGGTTATTTCACTGGATCAGCGAACCTCGGCAAGCCCATTCACTTCTCTTATGGGTTCGCATTGCCGCATCGCGGGTTCACCAGAAACGACGGCACCGGCAATGCCGGCTTCTCGCGCCTGACCGACAGAGACGAGAATACCTACTGGAAAAGCAATCCGTATCTCGCGCAGAAATTTACCGGCGAGCCCGACTCCTTACATCCGCAATGGGTCATTCTCGATCTCTGGCAGGCACAGAAGATCGATACCCTCCGCATCGCCTGGGCCGCTCCATATGCCACGCACTATGTCGTTCAATACTGGACCGGGGACGATCCGATCAAGGCTCCTACCCGAGGCGTGTGGCAGGCGTTTCCCCTGGGAACGATCGGGGCGGGCAACGGCGGCACCGAAACCATTCGACTCTCTTCCGAGCCTGTGGCGGTCCGGTTCCTGCGCATCTGGATGACAGAGTCTTCCAATACTTGCGATTTGCATGGCTCATCAGATCCGCGCAACTGCGCCGGCTATGCAATCAAGGAACTGTACCTCGGAACCACTACGGCCGACGGACTGCTGCATGACGTGATCCGGCACACTCCTGACCAGGAACAGACAACCACGTACTGCTCCTCGGTGGATCCCTGGCATAGTCCTGCCGATCTGCCCACCACCAGGCAAGCCCAACTCGGCTTGGATCTTTTCTATACCAGCGGCATCACGCGCGGACTTCCGGCCATGGTTCCAATCGCGTTAATTTATGGGACGCCCGAAGACGCGGTCGCCGAAATCTCCTACTTGAAGAAGCGCAATTATCCGATCTCCTATGTGGAGATGGGTGAGGAGTCCGATGGTCAGTACATGCTCCCCGAAGATTATGCTGCCCTGTATCTGCAATGGGCAGATGCGCTCCATCATCTCGATGCTTCACTGAAACTGGGTGGGCCGTCGTTCCAGGGAGTGAACAAGGACATTGAAGTGTGGCCCGACGCGAACGGTCAGAGTTCCTGGGTGCGGCGCTTCGTCAATTACCTGAACGCGCACAATCGGTTGGCTGATTTGTCGTTCTTCTCCTTCGAGCACTACCCTTACGACCCATGCAAGCTCACATGGGCTAGCCTCTACGACGAGCCCGAACTGGTGACGCGCATCATGCAGACCTGGCGCGAAGATGGGGTGCCCGCAGGCCTGCCGCTATTGATTACCGAAAGCAATCTTGCTGCGGGTGCGAGCGAGACGTATATGGACATCTTCTCCGGGCTCTGGCTCGCCGATTATATTGGGTCGTTTCTCACAGCAGGGGGAAAGGGCGTGTACTATTTCCACTACCTCCCGCTCCCCATGGAGCACGGCTGCAACGACTCGCCTGGCACGTTCGGGATGCTCACCGTTGGGAAGGACTACCAGGTCCAGCAGCAGTTGCCGCAATATTTCGCGACACAGTTGATCACTTCGGAATGGGTGCAGCCGGGGAAGGAAGTCCATCATGTCTTTCTCGTTCGAACAGACATTGACGACGGGGCCGGGCACGCGCTCGTCACTGCCTATGCGCTCGAGCGTCCCGATGGGCAATGGTCGTTGTTGGTCGTCAATCGCGACCAGGACAACGAGCACAAAGTCCGCATACGCTTTCATGATGATGCAAGCAGGAGGGAGGCGGCCTTCACTGGAGAAGTCAGAGTAACCAGTTTCGGCCGCGCGCAATACCTGTGGCACCCGGCGCAAACCGTATTCATGGCACACCCCGAACACAATTACGATACTTCGATCCAAACAGAAAAAGATGGACACGCCGCTCCCGATGGGCCACCCGTTGCTTCGAAAGTCACGGGCGACAAAAATACCGCGTATGTTCTGCCGGCGGCATCCATCACGGTGCTTCGCGGCAACATCTCAAAATAAAATTCGGCGTATGCACCTTGAGGCGCATACGCCGCTCATCCCGTACTTTGAAATTCGACTACATCTCGAAATGAATAATGTCCATCACGACGTAGCTGCTTTGATTGACCAGCACCACATGTCCGCCGATGATCACGTGCGCGCATCCGACCGGCGGAGGGGGCAAGCGCCGTTCGACTTCTTCCGGGCATGGCATCATCTTCTTGCGCAACCCCGGCGGCAACGTGCCGCGCACTCTTAGCTGTCTCTCGAGTCCGGGAGGCAGGCGATCTCGTTTGGCGAGTCCCGGGGGCAGATGGTTATCGCGATCGCGTTCGTGATACCAGTCGCGCATCTCACCGCGGTCATGATCGCTGTAGTAGTGACGGCCATGATCGTCGTCATCATCGCGATCGTGCTTACCGTGACCGTGTCCGTCCGCCCGAGCTACGCCCGACATTGCCACGCTGATCGCAAGTAGCATTGACATCCATAATCTATTCCGCATTTTTCCTCTCTCCTCGTGGCGCTACGTTCATCAGCCTATGTAGCCATACGCAGAGAGGCAAATTACTTAGGCTCCTGACCTTGTGCCAGGAATCTGCTCTCATTTTCCAGGGGGGTTCGGCGACAGCGTCGCGTACAAAGAACAACTCACTCACGCCTCGTGGCGGTGCTGCACTTGCCCGCGGCCGTGAAAATAATTCCTGATCTGGGGCGCGTTCTACTCCCGAGTCTGCTCAGGCCATCCCTGTAGCTTTTGCCGCGGAGCCCCCGAGGAACAAGGTGCGCGCTTCATGCCGGATGCGCGACATTCACGCTAAAACATTCAGCGTAAACAGCCCGACATTCGCAAGCATGACATCGCGGAAATGCTCAGAGGTGTCCCTCTTATTGGCCCAGTTCTTGCTAGAGGACCTCAGAGCCGCATACATTCTTCGGAGGATGACATGACCAAAACGACCCAATCTTTGTGGATGCTCGGAGCGCTGGCTCTGGCATTAAGTACAGCACCGCTCTTCGCACAGCAATCTGACTCACAATCATCGACTTCACCGTCGTCGCAGTCGCAGCAGCAAGCGCCGCCCGATCGCACGCAACCTTCGCAACCGCCGGCCGGCCAGTCTGGCAACGATGCCCAGGCGCAACAATCGGCCGAGGATGGCCAGACCTTTAGCGGCACCATCGCCAAGTCAGGCGAGAAGTACGTTCTCCAGGACGCCAGCGGCAAGACCTACGATGTTGATCATCAGGAAGCGCTGAAACAGTACGAAGGCAAGAAAGTTCGCATCAAGGGAAGCCTTGATCCCGACGGCAAGACCATCCACATTAAATAGGCAAACCCGCACACCAAAGGTGAAGGGACCGAATTGTCGGTCCCTTTTCCTTTTTTACGTAGGGGCCGACGCCTTTCTTGTTTTTACGTAGGGGCAGACGCCCCGTCTGCCCAGCCGAGCGAAGCTCGGCTTCAGGACTGATCGCCGACCAGCGGTGTCGCATTGGACGGAGACAGGAATCAGTTTTCAATTTTCGGACGCGGCTGTCTCGAGGCAAGCTGCCGCCGGGCCTTGCCCGGCCGCCCAGACGAGGGCGTCTGGGCCTACGTTCATTTGAAGGGCCTCAGACGCCATGTCGGGCCAACAACTCGAACATGATCTCGTTGACACTCTTTTTACATGCTGTTTACCAGCGGTGAATCTCGTGCGCTCTCAACAGCCTGCGCGAACTATTCCCGAAAGCCCGAAACACAACGTTACCTCGGTTACATTCCCCTCCTTTTGTCACTCAGCGACAATCGCCCAAGTTGCACGTGGGGTTGAAGTTGCATTACCAGAATCAGAAATCGCTTTTTGCACGCCGCTGGCGGACTCTCCTGCCGCGGGTCATAGGGATATTTCTTCTTCAATTCTTCGCTTCTGGTCGTGGGCAATCGCAGGTAATCGAAAACGAGAAGCCAATTCCCATTCTCAGCGGCACTGCAGGATTCCTGACCAGCGTGACCGCGGGCCAGACGCTGCTCGATACCCAGATCAACCCAGTCCTGCTGCTGCCTCTCGGGGATCGCTGGCTGGTGGAGTCGCGCGGAGAGTTTGAGGGTCAGTTCCAGCGGCAGCCGGGAGGCGGTTCCTTCGGCGGCCCGGTGCACAAACATCTGGACTATCTGCAGGCCGACTATATCGCGAACCGCTACGTCACGTTCACGGCCGGACGATTTCTCACACCCTTTGGCATTTTCAATGAGCGACTCTACCCCGAGTGGATTCGCGCCTTGCAGCCCGATCCGTTAATTCTGCCGATCGCTACGGCTTCCAGCGATGGAGCGATGCTGCGCGGCGGTTTCCCGGTGAGCCCGGCGGCAAATCTCAACTACGCAGCATACGTGTCGGTGACGAGCATCGGCGTGAATGGCGTGGAATCCGAGCGCCACGCCGGTGGACGGCTGGGTCTTTTCTTTCCACGATCGCGCGTTGAGGTTGGAGCGTCGTGGCAGAAGGTGCTGCAGGATGATCGCAAAAATGCATTCGGATTTCATTTTGCCTGGCAACCTGCTGCCGTTCCCTTGAGCGTGCACTCAGAAGTTGTCCGGTCGAATCAGGGCAGCGGCTATTGGGTGGAAGGCGCTTACCGGCTCAGCCAGGCACATTTCTGGCAGAAGGCGATGCGGCACACCGAAGTGGTTGCGCGCGAACAGCAGTTTTTCAGTGGGAATATCAGCTCTGACGATGCGCAAGGATTCGGACTGCCAGGGGCAAGTGCGCGCGAGACGGATTTGGGCGTCAACTACTTCCTGAAGGACGGCTTCAAGGCGGTGGGAAGCTACGGGCGCCAGTTCAGCTCCGCGGGAAATTTCAATCAGTGGACGGTCGGGATCGTCTATCGGTTCCTGGTGCCGCTGGGACGCGCGGGGACGCCATGAAACGCTCTCTCGTTTTCTTTTTCGTGCTGGTCGTCGCCCTCAGCGCGTTCGCGGGATCTTCCAACAAGAAAGAATCGTCCGCGGTCACACCCGCGGTGCACGCCGCCGACGCCGATACCATGCGCGCTTTGGGCGAGCAGCGATTCCGAGCAAACTGCGGGCGTTGCCACGCGGCTCCGCAAAAGTTTCCTCCGCGAGCCATGAGCACCGTACTGCGCCATATGCGCGTGCGCGCCACTATCACCGACGAGGACATGCGCCTGGTCCTGTTTTACATGACGCAATAGCACACTTATGAGAAACGCCACAGCTCATCGAATTGCTTGCGTCGTTATGACGGTGCTCTTCCTTGCGCTTGTTCCCTACGCTGACGCCCAGCCCCGAGTCATCGAACTCACGGCGGATCACGACAGCCGCTACAAAATGGCCGGCCAGCGCACACCCGAGATTACCGTCAGGGCGGGCGAGCAGGTTCTGCTTCGGGTCACGGCGCGCAAGGGAAAGTCCTGGAACCGCGATGGATCGATTCATGGCTTCGCGCTGCTGCGGGCCAAGGATCGCAGCAAGGTGGAGGGTTGGGATCTTCTCTTCAAACCGGGGACGCAGGAGTTTCTGCTGACGGCTCCCGAACCGGGGGAATACGAAGCGGTTTGCACGGTTATCTGCAGTGAGGACCACGAAGGCATGCATTTAAGAGTTACTGTGCTCCCCTAGAAAGGCTAGTCGGGGAAAAAGCTCTGGGCTTTGGGCTCTGGGCTCTAGCAAAAAACCCTTTTATCACAAAGGCACAGAGAGCAGCACAAAAGGAAAAACATAGAGAATGAATCGAACAATCGTAGTTGGCTTGACAGTGGTTCTGACTTTCGCCGGCGTCGTGCAAGGTCAGGGGACGCACGTGTTTCGGGGAGAAGTCTCCGACAGCCAGTGCGCCTTAAACGTCCATTCACTTACACGCTCCCACCAGGAGATGCTGAAATCCAAATCCATGGGCGGAACGTCGAATACCTGCGCTGTCTACTGCATCGAGCACCTGGGCGGGTCGCTGGTGCTATCGGCGAGCAAAGAGGTCTACCGCCTGGACCGGCCGGACCTGGTGCATGGCTTTGAAGGCCAGAGGGTGAAGATCACGGGTACGCTGGATTCCAAGGTCAACCTGGTCCACGTGATGAAGATTGAGTTGGAAGGACAGTAGTAGATAGACAGTGCCTCGCCGCACGCTCCTGTGCGAGCGCCCTCCCCACGTTTTCCTTGACATTCGCCTTTTATTCGCTCAGAATCCGCCTATGGCCATCACGCGGCGGCAACGCGAGTTGTATGACTTCATCTCACGCTTCGTGGCGGAGCGTGGGTACTCTCCCTCGTTTGAGGAGATCGCGGAAGGGCTCGGGTTAAATTCACTGGCGACCGTGCACAAGCACGTGTCGAACCTCGAGCAAAAAGGCCTCCTCACTCGCGATTACAATCGCAGCCGATCCATCGATCTGGTTGCACCCAAGGGAAAGCTTAAGCAATCGATGGCGGTCAACACCGGCCTGGTGTTGCCGGTGGTGGGGCGGATTGCAGCCGGGTTGCCGATTGAGGCGATGGAGCAGCGCGATGGGAACACCATTTCTCTGGCGGACTTCGTGCGCTCGAAGGAAGTATTCGTTCTCGAGGTGCGGGGCGAGTCGATGCAGGACGAGCACATCATGGATGGCGATTACGTGCTGGTCGAGAAAACCAAGGTCGCCCGCAATGGAGAACTGGTTGTGGCGCTCGTCAACGGCGATGAGACAACGCTGAAGCGGTTTTACAAAGAGGGAGAGAAGATCCGGCTGCAGCCCTCGAATGCAGCCATGCAACCGATCGTCGTTCCTGCCGCGGCTGTGGAGCTGCAAGGGAAAGTGATTGGAGTACTGAGGAAGTATTGAGAGGCAGGCTCTGGGCTCTAGGCTGAGGTCGGAGCGATCAACTTAGGTTACGAGAAAATCGCCCGGCTTTAAGGCCGGGCGTTCCGCTGCTTCCGAAATCCGAGCTTAGCCGACGTGCTTGTCGAGCGCCTTCTGGATCTGTTCCTTCGGCACGTAGCCGACGATCTGTTCCTTGACCTGGCCGTCTTTGAAGACGAGTAAGGTGGGGATCCCACGGACGCCGTAGCGCATTGGGGTGGCCGAGTTGCGGTCAACGTCCATCTTGCCGACCTTGACTTTGCCCTGGTACTCGGTTGCCAGTTCGTCCACGATCGGAGCGATGGCTCGGCAGGGACCGCACCATGTTGCCCAAAAATCGATCAGGACGGGCTTGTCGGACTTCAATACATCAGCGTCGAAGTTCGCATCGGTCACTTCGACGATTCCATTGCTTGCCATTGTTCCTCCCAGATACCTCGTTCCGGCCCCGGTTTTCAGCTTGCCGGCCGCGGCACCGGTATCAGTGCTACCACTTTAGTGGTAAGAAATTCTAACACTCCGATTAGATGCAGGACAGTGACGGAGGGTGCAGGCGGTAAAGCAGGCTCTAGTCGCTGGGCTCCAGGCTCTAGCTTTCGGGGCTAGTTTCATAGCTTTGAGTTCTTGAGCTCCTGATTTGGCTAGAGCCCAGAGCCTAAAGCCGAGAGCCTCTTTCTAAAGTTAAAAGCGTCCTGAACTATGTCCAGGACGCCTCGGCAGCCCTCCCCCAGAACTGCCAAACCACGTGTGGATAGTACGTCCACCCCTACGGAGTGTAAATGTCACTTTCGTAATTCGTGGTTTCGATGCGTAACCAATCGCCGTCTAACTAAAGTAATCGCTCTGGAAGAATCGAGCGAGGAGTCTCTTGACTTGGAATTTGCTGTGGGCGAAGGACAAACTCCTTGAACATGCGAGAGCGATCGCGCAGGTTACCTCGAGAATTTTTCAGTGCGGACGGAAAATTGTTCTGAAGAATTTACAAACAGCGCGAAGTTCAGAACAGCAGCAGAACGATGGTATGCGCGGCTCAGGAGGGCGCAAGAACTAAAGTTCTGGAGCACAGTGCTGGTGTTGAGCACCAAAGCATGCGATCCGGCTAGCTGCGATCCGGATCAAATGTCTGATCAAGATAGATCCAGAGGACGCGAGAAAAATACGTCGTGGCCGGAGCCAACGGCAAGAACAAAATGACGGCCCAGACCGTAGCTTTGGTGATCCACCAACCCGTGGCCGCCCAGAGCGCAGCCGCAAACAATGTGATGATCACCAGTGCCAGGCCGTAGCTGATGTACATTGCGCCCAGGAAGTATCCCGGCTCGCGTTCAAAGCGAAGCTGGCAGACGGGGCAGCGCTGGTGCATTTTCGGAAAGCCCATAAAAACCGACCGGGCAAAGATTTTTCCCAAACGGCAACGCGGGCAGCGCTGACGGAAAATGTCGGCAATCGTGGAACCCATTGCGGCCATTGCAGGGATCATACCGTGCCGAAACACCCTCGGGGTTCGGCACGCGCGGCGCACGAACACTTGTTTGACACAGCGGCCATCATCACGCGAACATGGCCCGCTCCCAAGATTTCAACCAATGAGGCCTGCCATGCGAACGCGCAGCATCCTTCCACTCTGCTGTTTCCTGATGATCGCGACGATCGCGCAGAATGCGCCCGTCCAATCTCCGAAGCTGCTGTCTTGGTCGCAGCAGATTGCAATTCGCGAGCAATGGCTCGCGAAACGGCACGAGATGATTCTTCCCATGATGCGGGAGCATGGCATCGATATGTGGATCGTGGTCAATGAAGAGTTTCACGACGATCCGCTGACCCAATACATCGCCCCTCCGCGTCCCTATGCCGGCGGACGCGATTTTTTCGTGTTCATCGATTCGGGCGAGAAAGGGTTGCGCAAAATTGCCATCACCGGCTTCGCCGAGGAGAACCTGAAACAATTCTTCGAATCACCAGACGAGCCCAGGCCAGCCGACAAAGTGCTTCCCGAGTTGTACGAACAGTACAAGCCCAAAAAAATCGCTCTCAGCTATAACGCCCGCCGCGGAGTTCAGCGCAGCCTCACCTATGACACCTACAACTTCATTGCCGAAAAGATGGGGCCGGATGCAGTCCAGCACTTCGTTCCCGCGGCCGATCTCATTGAGGAATATCTGGACACGCGCATTCCCGAGGAGTTCTCAACCTACCAGCAGATGGTCCAGCTCACCGACGCGTTAACCCGGCGCTCGCTTTCGAGCGAGGTGATTCATCCGGGAAAAACCACCGTTGGAGATGTGCGCCGCTGGCTGTATGACCAATTGGGTGAGAATCGCGTCAGCACCTGGTTTCAACCTGATCTGCGAGTGCAACGCAAGAGCACAAAGAATGACACTTCGCGTGGTTTTCTCGCCGTCGCACCGGAGAGCACAGTCATTCAACGGGGCGATGTCGTGCACCTCGATTTTGGCATCACCTACATGGGCCTCAATACCGACTGGCAGAAGATGGCCTACGTCCTGCTGCCGGGCGAGAAAGATGCGCCTGCGGGCCTGAAGAACGCAATGAAGAACACGAACGCGCTACAAGATGCGCTCACGTTGCGGGCGGCGCGTCCCGGACGTCCAGCAGGCGACGTCTACAATCAGACCATGGAGGAAATGAAGGAGAAAGGGATCGAAGCGCAGATTTACAGCCATCCCATCGGCAACCAGGGGCATGGACTGGGACCGAGCATCGATTTCCGCGCCTCGAAGCGAGCCGATATCGGGGCCACCCAGGCGAAGCCTCTGCGCAAGGGTTCGTACCTTTCCGTAGAGTTAAACACCCAGACAGCCGTTCCCGAGTGGGACAACCAGAAGGTCTACATAATGATGGAAGACGATGCTTATCTTACTGACGATGGGTATAAGTTTTTTGTACCCCGGCAGGAAGCGTTCTACCTGGTGAAGTAGTCCCACTTGATCTCACAGGAACCATCGCCCATTTACCACAGAGTCGCCGAGACACAGAGAAAAATCACAATTGTTTTCTGTCTGCCTCTGTGACTCTCCCGAAAATTACCTTGCAGTGCGTTGATGCCCCAGGTTCGCGTCCGTTCTTTGGACGCTAACCTGGGAATACTCACATTGGTTAGCCCTCTCGCAGCTTCTCATGCCGAACTCTGTAGTTGATAAGTTCCACGGCGTGCGGCAGAAATTCGGTCTTGCGAAAGCGAGCCTTAAGTCTGTCTTCGCCAGGTTTGCCCGCCGTCTATGGTGATCCAGACCTCACCTGTCGAGGTGGTGATTTTGCCCTGACGAACGTTGATGAATTCTATGGCGGCGATATCCGCTGTCAGGGTGGCATCGGCGGTTGCAGGTTTGACCTGCATCCAGTGTGTGCCTGCATCCGTGGAATGGTAGAGCAGGCCGGAGGCGCCTCCCACCCAGAGGTCAGGACCATTGGCGGAGAGTGCCCGGAAGGTCGCATTTTCGGCGACCGCCACCGGTTGCCAGGTCTTCCCGGAATCGACCGAGTGCTGAAGCTGCCCGTCCGCCGAAATCGTCCAGCGCGCCACGGGTGGTCGAAGGGTCTCAACACGCTTCATCTCCGCCTTGCGCGCGGCTTCTTTGGCGAGGGCGGTTTGAGTACTCGAATCCTGAGAAGGAGCCACAACCAGGGCATCGTACATCGCCACTCCGGATGGAGCTTTGGCCTTGCCCGGCAATTCCTGCTTGTCCCGTGCCCCGGCGGCGTCTGTTTCAATAACGGGCACGGCTGCTGTGACTTGTACCTCCTCAGTAGCCGGTGCGGCAGGTTTCGGCGGCGCAACTGGGGCGGCAATGATTTTTCCATTTGAAGGCGGGAGGTCTAGCGACTCGTTAGTTGTCGGTGTTGAAGCAAGGCTCCCCACACCAGCGGCCCCGCCGACAGCAGCACCATTGCCGGTTGCTGAGTGAGCGAATTCCGGTCTCATCCTTCCCGGCAGGACTGCCGCCGGAACCGGCCGCGTAAAGTTCGAAGCCAATGCTTTCTTTTGATCCGGTACTGGCGTGGACAGCTGAGACTGCCTCCGCGTGGACGCCGAAGGCGCTTCGACGGCTCTTTCCTCGTCGCGCACCGATGGCGGCGGGCTGCCTCGTTGTGGCGCGGGAACCACCGAGAGATCTTTGGTTTTGATGCTCGCATCGTTGCTGGAGTAAGTCACTCCTGCATCATCCTTTTGCAGGGCGACCATCCTCGCAGGCGGTTTCATTAGAACATCCCGCTTCATCAGGACGGCGGATCCGACAATCACCACGCACGCTGCCGCGGCACCCCAACGAACTGCAGGCCAATGGAGCCAGGAACGCCTGCGCGCGGTGTCTATAGAGGAAGCGGTTGCGAGCGCCGCAGTCGAGAGCGAAGGCATCGCAACCGCCAGGACCTCTCGACAGTCGGAACAACGCGAGAGGTGCGCCAGGACTTTGAAGCGTTCCTGTTCCGCGAGCGCCTGCTCGGCGAAAGCCGTCAGCAGGTCAGGATCAGGGTGATCTCCGGCCTCGATCGCACTCAGGCGCGCACGCACGATATTGGGCAGTTTATTCATGGACTCCAGTTACGCTATCCCTGCCAGCGGACTCCGAGGGCTGCTCCTCTCGGGTTTCCGCTGTATCTATTTCGAAAATTAGCCACTTCCATCGCCCGCCGGTGTTGCTACTTTCTTCTTATGGAACGCTTCCGGCGAGGAATCTTGCGCCAGCCGGTCACGAAGATTCAAGGTTATATCGCGCACGTCGATAGCCAAGGCCTCCTCGGCCTGCCGCCGGCTCATCCCCTTCCGCGCCAGCCCGGCAAGGACCTGTTTTCGCAAGGACTTAACCACTTTGTCGAGCTTGCGGCTGATGGTCGACTCATGCACAGCCAGAATCCGGGCGATCTCTGCCAGGGTACGGCCATCCAGGTAATAGGCCGCCAGGATAAAACGCTCGTCCGCAGCCAATGCGCCCAGCACCTCGTCCGTGACGAACTCCAGGCGCGCATCGACCGCCTGAGCCGGTTCCGGATCCGGAGTCGCGAATTGCGCACCTTCCTCGGTTTCCTCATCCAGGCTGACCATCCGCTTCTGGCGACGATAGCGGTTCACATGTTCCTGCGCCATGACCGTGCGCAGCCAACCTTCGAGCGAGCCTCTCCCGGTATAGGAGGAGAGTTTGGAGACACGCTCACCATTGCGCATCACCGTGCCATACAAGTCTGCGTAGAGAGAATCGGAAAGTTCGCGCGCGGCTGAATCCTCGCGTGCGATGTGCAGGCCGATGTCGTAGAGCTTCTCGCGATAACGCACCATGAAGACTTCCCAGGCACGCTCGTTTCCCGCCGCGCACGCACGCGCAAGCACCAATTCTTCAATTTTCAGAGAAGTGCAAAAAACGCGCAGCTGCGCTGGACCCGCAGCTCCAAGGTATTTCTTCGTGACCTCGCCGAGGATGCGAGCCAGATCGTCGCAGCTCAACCCGAACTGTTCGGCTGCACACTTGGCATGAAGCTCCCCGGCGATGGTTGCGAGCTCTGGCGGGGCGTTAGCTGCGGGTTGGATGGCGCGGTCCATCGAATCGCTGTCTCTGGGGATGCTACCCATTTTATTGGACGCAAGGAAGGGTGATTTTCCCGTTCCTCCCACAGTCAGGGAACAAGGACGCCCCGGAACATAGGATGCGCTCCACGGCCGGGGTGTCGCTTGCCTGGGGAGGATCACATGAAAGGCGGAGTGTTTTTCAGCACGCTGGTCCTGGCGGTCGCAGTCGGCCTAGTGGTCGGATCAAGGCGCGAGGTTCGGGCAGGCGAGGTGTCATCGACCTCCGATTACCGGGTCCTTGCGCCCATCCGGCATGGCAATCTGACGGTGTTTCCCGTGGTGACATCGGTTTCGCACGATACGCGGCAGTTTCTGACGCTGGACGAAGGACTTAAGTCTGGCGAAGTCGAGGTCACGGAGTCAGGCAGCGTGCGCGGGATGATCCGGCGCCCGCCGCCGGGGGGAATCATCAATCCGCAATATCCTGTGCGCGAGTCAGCCCAGGTCAACAAACTTGTGCTGGTGAACAGTTCAAAGCGGCCGCTTCTTTTGCTGGCTGGAGAAATCGTGACCGGCGGCAAGCAGGACCGGGTGATCTCGAAGGACCGCATCGTGCCTCCAGAAAGCGATCCGATAGATCTGGACGTGTTTTGTGTAGAACCGGGGCGATGGGTAGGAAGCAGCGCGAAATTCGTCCCCGGAACACCGAACGCGTCCATGGCAGCGCCCTCAGTTCGTGGGAAAGCGATGGCCGACAAGAACCAGCAGCAGGTCTGGGCGGAGGTCGCAAAAGCGAGACAAGAGATGGCTTCCTCGTTGGCAGTGGAAGCACCGCGGAGTACCCAAGAGCTCTCCGAGGTGACTTCTTACGCCAAAGTGATGGACAACGCCGACGTCCGGAAGAAAGTGGATTCTGTCGCAGGCTCCATCGAAAAAGAATACGCCAGCACCATCCAGCAACTGCGCGAACGTAATGCCGTCGGCGTGGTGGTAGCGGTGAATGGTGAGATCGTTTGGGCCGATATTTTCGCGAGTACCAGTCTGCTCGAAAAATATTGGCCCAAACTCGTGCGCTCGTACGCAACCGAGGCCGTGGTCACGCGGGCGAAGGGCGCACAGGTCAATGAGAGCGCGGCACAGAGTTTTCTCGAAAATCTCCACGGGCGTCACGAGACGGTGGACAGCGAACCCGGCCTCTACCGGCACACCGAGGTCAGCGGCGACGGCTTCAAGGCGTTTGAGTTGACGTCATTGCTGCCCAAAACTGGATTTGCGGTGCACGTGGCGAAGATGACGGAGTAGAACAGGCTTTGGGCTCTGGGCTCTAGCTTCTGAACCTTCGGTCCAGGCCTCACTTTCAGGCTACTCGGTTTATAGGCGGCGCCAAAAAAACCTGACACCTGAGAACTGATTTTGCTGTCCCTCCCCAAAAGCGGGGAGAGCTTCGGCTCCCCCGCCTTTTTCCGTAGGCAATAACGACGAATGAGATAAGAGAACGAAGGCTGCCGGTCTCGCGTTGAGAGCTGACAATGGAATTCTTTCCACTCTGTCATGCTGAGCGAAGTGAGGCGCCAGCCGAACGGAGTCGAAGCACCCCATACCTCTGTACAGCTCTTGCGGGCTGTCGAGGCATTTCCGGCACGGCTCATCGTCCTGTGATCGACTCTCCTGGAAACGCCATCTGCCATCCCCATTTCTCAGCCAAGTCTTGCCACTGCGGATTGCGTGATTGAATCAGCGCAATTTTCTTCGACTGTCGCCAGCCTTTGAGTTGCTTCTCTCGCGCACTGGCATCGAGGACCTGTAGCGCCGGCGTCTCGCCGGCCGTCGAGGGTTTTGACCGGTCTGGGAGGGATGGCTGTGACGTTCGAACAGGAGATCGTGATGGCGTCACGGCTACCCGGCAGTTGCGAGATGGAAATGCGATTCTGCGGGAAACTCCGAAAAAATCATCTTTCCTTCAGAATCTTCCGCTAAGCTGTGTGGGCTCCACTCCGGACTGCCTTTTCGCGAGGACCTTATGAAAACAAAGAAACGCGTGCTTGTTCCGGCTATCGTGCTTGTGTTGTTGGCGGCTGCCGTGGCCGCGTCCGCTCCCGGATATCACCTCGTGAATACCTGGAAACTGGGGGGCGAGGGTGGATGGGATTACCTGAAGGTGGATAGCGAGGCGCGGCGTTTGTACATTTCGCGCGCCACCAAGGTCATGGTTATCGATGCGGATTCCGGCAAAACTGTGGGCGAGATTGCTGACACCCCGGGCGTTCATGGTGTCGCATTGGTGCCCGAGATCGGCAAAGGGTTCACGAGCAACGGGCGCGAGGATACGGTGAGCGTGTTCGATCTGAAGACTCTGAAGACGCTGAACAAAATCAAGGTGGGCAATCGTCCGGATGCAATCTGGTACGACGCGGCGACCAAGCGCGTCTTCACCTTTAACGCGGGCAGCCAGGATGCGACGGCCATCGATGCCGCCAAGGGTGAAGTGGTCGGCAAGATTCCACTGGGGGGCAAGCCCGAGTTTGCTGCGAGCGACGGCAAGGGAACCGTGTACGTGAATCTGGAAGACAAGAACCAACTGTTCGCCCTCGACGCTAACAAGCTCACGGTGAAAGAACGCTGGCCTCTGCCCGGCTGCGACGAGCCGAGCGGATTGGCCATGGATCAGAAGAATCGCAGATTGTTTGTCGGCTGCGGAAACAAAGTCATGCCTATCGTGGACGCAGATAACGGCAAAGTGCTCGCGAGCCTGCCGATTGGCGAGGGCGTGGACGCGACCGCGTTTGACGATCAAACCGGCCTCGCATTCGCATCCTGTGGCGAAGGCGTTCTGACCGTGGTGCATGAAGATGCTCCCGATAAATTCAGCGTCGCACAGAATGTGCAGACGCAAAAGGGAGCGCGCACGATGGCGCTCGACAGCCAGACCCACCAGGTCTATACGGTGACGGCGCAATTTGGACCGCCGCCCGCGCCTACGCAGGCGCAACCACGTCCCCGGCCGTCCGTCTTACCCGACTCGTTTGTTGTACTTGTGCTCGGGAAATAAAAATCTGCCAGCCACCGCACACTGCGCATCTTAACGACTTGCGCCGGTTAGATCGCGGTTGCAGCATGAATCTCGTGGCACCTCAATCCGGGCGGCGGAAGTACGCAGCTCGCCTCATCCAAGCTGCGCTTTTGCTTCTGATTGTTCTGTTTTTGGGCCCACTCTGTCCCGCCTATTCGGTTCTCACCCACGAAGAGATCGTCGATCTGCGCTGGCAGGATCAGATTCTGCCGCTTCTTAAGCAACGTTTTCCGGCTGCGACGGATGAAGATTTGCGCAAAGCGCACGCGTTTGCGTACGGTGGATCGCTGATCCAGGATATGGGGTACTACCCATTCGGCAGCAAGTATTTCAGCGACCTCACGCACTATGTGCGCAGCGGAGATTTCATCGTAAACATGATCCATGAGTCGTCCGACCTGAACGAGTTTGCCTTCGCGTTAGGAGCCCTTTCCCACTATGCTGCCGACAACGCCGGACATCCGACCATCAATCGCGTGACCACGATCGAGTTTCCCAAGCTCCGCAGGAAGTATGGCGATCGAGCTACCTACGCCGACGATCCCAAAGCCCACATTCGCACGGAATTCGGCTTCGACATGGTGCAGGTCGCCAAAAACCGCTATACCTCCGACCGCTACCACGACTTCATCGGCTTCGAAGTCTCCAAGGAACTGCTGGATCGCGCTCTGCTCAGCACTTACGGTATCGGACTGAAGGATATTTTCAAGAACACGGATCTCGCGATCGGCACCTATCGGCGCGGCGTCAGCACCGTGATTCCCGAGATGACCCGCGTGGCTCTTCTGGCTCGTAAGCAGGCTATCGTCAAAGACACACCCAACTTCAACAAGAAGAAATTCCTGTATTACCTTTCCCGCAAGAACTATGAGAAAGAATGGGGCAAGGAATATCGGAAGCCCGGAGCGGGCACCCGGATACTCGCATTTTTTCTGCGCCTCGTGCCCAAGGTCGGTCCCTTCAGCGCGCTCTCGTTCAAAATTCCCACTCAGCAGGCCGAGGACATGTACATCAAGAGCGTGGACCTAACGGTGGAGGATTACAGCAAGTTGCTGCAGGAAACGAAGCAAGGCGATCTGAAGTTGCCGAATAAAGACTTCGACACCGGAAAAGACACGCGCGCGGGTGAGTATTCACTTACCGACAAGGCTTACGAGAAGCTACTGAAGCAACTGGCAGACAAGAAGTTCGAGAATTTGACTCCGTCTCTGAAGGAGAACATTCTGGAGTTTTATTCGAACCTGAACGCGCCCATCCACACCAAGAAAAACAAGAAGGCATGGGAACAGACGCTCGCCCAGCTTGAATTACTCCGGACCGCTCCCGCGAGTTCCGAACAGCAGGTCAAGACGGCACAGGATGGGGCGGAAGTCGCCCCGGACACACCCAACGACCCACGTTAGCGGTAGACCTGAAAGTAGTTTTCAGAAGTACCAGGGCCGGTATCAGCGCGCGCGAACGCACCTCGTCGCTGCCGGGTGCACTAATTACTGTTCCATCCATCCACAAATTGGTCTTCCGATTGCACGATGTTTCTGTAATATATGACATCTTTCTCGAGTACCGCAGCGTCTCTAAGGGAAACTGCCATGGCTACGGCTGACGACAAACACTACCGCGCCCGAATCACCAAGCGGGTGGACTTGGCTCCAGAGTTGTGGATGATCCGCATCGACCCCGGCGCCGAATTCAAGTTCACGCCGGGCCAGTACGCCACGCTGGGCGTGCAGGGCGAGGACAAGCGTTCGGAACGGCCATATTCCATCGTGTCCTCACCGTACGAGAAGGAAATCGAATTCTTCTTCGAACTGGTCCCGCACGGAGAGCTCACGCCCAAAATCTATTCACTGAAAGCGGGCGACGAGGTGCTCATGCGCAAGTCGTCCAAGGGCCGCTTTATTCTGGACCGGGTGAGCGGACGAAAGAATCATCTCCTGGTCTGCACCGTGACCGGAGTCGCACCCTATGTAAGTTTTGTACGCACTTTGTATAAAGACTGGAAAGAAGGCACATTCACGGGCGATCACAAACTCTTTCTATTAAACGGCGCCAGCCGCTCCTGGGAGTTCGGTTACTCGGAAGAACTACAACGATACGCGCAGGAAGTTCCCTGGCTGAAATATGTGCCGACCGTGAGTCGCCCTTGGGATGATCCGAAGTGGACGGGCGAGTTGGGTCGCGTGGATGAGTTGATCCGCAAGTATGCGGACGCCTGGGGCATCACCGCGGAAAACGGTGTGGGATATTTGTGCGGTCATCCCGACATGATCGAGCACGGCAAAGGTATCCTGAAGCGCATTGGCTTCACCAAGGAATTTCTGCGCGAAGAAATTTACTGGATCCCTTCCAAGGAAACACCAGCGGAGGCTCGGGCCTAGGAGCGGGTCTCAGGTGTCAGGTCTCAGATGTCAGGTCTCAGATGTCAGGTCTCAGATGTCAGGTCTCAGATGTCAGGTCTCAGATGTTAGGATTCAGGTGTGATGGAACGGCTCGGCGGGTGCCCTATCCTAACCTCGCGTTCTTTGCGAGGTTAGGGTGGGGATCTTCCTGAGGTTCGAAAACAACTCTGCGCGTCTGTGGCTTTGAAAGTGCTCTGCTTCAGCCGAGTTGTAAGAGTCGCAAACTCAAAGCGGTTTCAGCCGCAGCGATCAAGGGCCTCGCAGAGTTGTTGTCGCAAACTCTTGAGCCGCTACTTCCCTATAATTCGGCTGCGCCGTTCGAGCAGAATTACGTCCCTCCAAACGTCCTTAAGTTGCGCGATTTTTTCACGTCTGCCCACTTCGCGGAATCCGCAAGATTTATGCAGGGTAATGCTAGCGGTGTTTTCGGGAAAAATTCCGGCTTGCAGCGTCCAGATGCCGTTCTGTTCCGATTGCTCGATGAGCGCACTCAGCAAGCCTTTTCCTATACCTTTCCCGCGTGCCGCCTCCGCGATGTAAATCGAAACCTCCGCAACGCCTGCGTACACGCGCCGCGCGGAAACTGGACTAAGAGCTGCCCAGCCCAACACTCTTTGCTCGTTCCGCGCGACCAAGCGCGAGTGCGCATGATGCTTGGCGTTCCAGTTCTCCCAGTCGGGAGCTTTGGTTTCGAAGGTGGCGTTTTCAGTGGCAATGCCTTGTCGATAGATCTTCTCGACCGCAGGCCAGTCTTCGGCGCGCATGTTCACGATCTGATAGGAAAGGCGCGGATTGCTTGCCATGACAGAACCTTTTGGTGATGGAGCGACGGGCGTCTCGCTGTCGAGATCATCGCGGCATTCCGCGACTACCTACGACGACTCCGCGGGCGCAAAAAACACCAGCACCTCGAGTTCTTCACTGACATCGAAGAAAAGATGTTCGACCCCGGCCGCCACAAAGATCACGCTGCCCGCCTTGACGACTTGCTCCTCGTCGCCGATACGCATGTGAGCCCGGCCGCGAACCACGTAATACACCTCGTCTTCCTTATGCGGCTTCTGCGGATCGATCGCGCCGGCCGCAAGCACGTAAACGCCCACGCTCAAGGCCGGAACGCGCAAGAATTCCTGGTAGAGCTTACCCGCCTGCCCACGTTCGGCCGAGATCGTGGGCAGATCGTAGAAGTTTTTCGTTGTCATGATCGCTTACTGGAACGCTCCTGCAAACAACAGTTCCGTATACTGCGGAATCAGGTCCTGCGCCTGCAGGCGTCCTTCCGGCTTGTACCACTGGTAGATCCAATTGATCATGCCGAGTAAGGCCAGCGCCGCCGCTCGTGCCGACACCGTCCCCTTCGTGCCCTTCTGCTTCTGCACCTCGGCAATCAATCCTTCGACAAAGTGGATGTAGTCCTTTTTGCGCTGGTTAATCTGCTTGCGCAGCGAAGGCGGCAGCGGATGATTCTCATGCAGCATGACAGTAACTTCCCGGTCGCGCACGCTCAACACGACCTCGATATGCAGACGGATGACAGTGCGCAAGCGCTCTTCTGGGTTCTGGATGCCGCGCACCGCTTTCACCACCCGCTCCTCGGTGATATCGAGCGCGTGATTCATGATGTGAAAAAGCATCTCATCCTTGCTCTGGAAGTGATGGTAGAGGCCACCCTTGCTGAGCTTGAGGGCGGCGGCCACATCGTTCATGGAAGTCGCATCGTAACCACGCTGTTGGAAAAGACGAGCGGCAGTGCGCAGGATGTCCTGACGGGAGTCAACGGCTTCGCGAGTCACGCCCGACATGGTAATGGGGTAAGGCGAAGAATGCCAACAGGGCTCGAACCCCAGGCTCTCGGCTCTAGGCTCTGGCTTTTCCCTCTGGCTGCTGTAACTCAAGCTCTCTGCTCAAAGCTCATAGATCGCGCTCCACAAAGCTCTTGCTAGAGCCTAGAGCCTAGAGCCCAGAGCCTTGTCTTGACACTCTGCCCATCGCCGCTTACCATACCTCCACCGACCGATCGGTCGGTTTTCTTCGCCCTTCTGTTATTCTGATTCGATATCTCACAGGGGCGGTTCCTCCCTGTCATGAACCAAGGAGTTCCAGTGGCTACCGTTTTCTACGAAAAAGACGCAAACCCCAATGTATTAAAGGGAAAGACCATTGCCATCCTGGGCTACGGCAGCCAGGGTCATGCGCAGGCCCAGAACCTGCGCGATAGCGGGTACAAGGTCATCGTCGGCCTCGACCCGGAGCGGCCCTCGGCCCAGCAAGCACGCGCCGACGGCATGGTGGTAGTCGCTCCCGCGGAAGCCGCGAAGCGCGCCGACTGGATCCAGATCCTTACGCCCGACGAGACGCAAGGCGACCTTTACGACTCCCAGATCAAGCCTTACCTGCATCCCGGCAAGGTGCTCGGGGTCTCGCACGGCTTCAGCATCCACTTCAAGACCATTCAACCGCCGAACGACGTCGACGTGGTAATGATCGCGCCCAAGAGCCCCGGACACCTTGTCCGCCGCGTGTACACCGAGGGCCGAGGAGTCCCGGCTTTGTTGGCGATTCATCAGGATGCGACTGGACGGGCGCATGAGTATGCGCTCTCCTATGCGTATGGCATCGGTTCGACGCGCGCCGGCGTGTTGCAGACCACGTTCAAGGAAGAAACCGAGAGCGATCTTTTCGGAGAACAGGCGGTTCTGTGCGGCGGACTAAGTTCTCTCATCAAGAAGGGATTCGAGACGCTGGTCGAAGCCGGGTATCAGCCGGAAGTTGCTTACTTCGAATGCCTGCACGAAATGAAACTGATCGTCGACCTGATTTATGAAGGCGGCCTGGCACGCATGCGCTACTCAATCTCTAACACCGCCGAGTATGGCGATCTCACGCGCGGCAACCAGGTAGTGGGCGACGAGACCCGCGCGAAGATGAAAGAGATCCTCGCGCGCATTCAGGACGGCACCTTCGCCCGCGAATGGATCGAGGAGAACAAGACCGGCGGAAAGAAGTTTGCCGCTCTGCGCGAGGCGGAAAAGAAACACCCCATCGAAGAGGTGGGCGCAAAGCTGCGCGCCATGATGTCATGGCTGCAGAAGGACGCGAAGAAGGCGACGCCGGCGCCACACGAGGAGCCCAAGGTTGTAAACGTGTAAGAGCGAGCGATTTCAGATTGAAGATTTCAGATTTCGGATTGTAAGAGTAGTTGCATCCTCCATTTCGCCGACGGGGCTGCATCCCAATTTGCAATCTGAAATCTGAGATCTGAAATCCTTAAATCGCTTTTCCCGGATTTCCTCTTTTCCCTTCCCTTGTCGTAATCTTCTTACCCTATGGATCCCAAGCATCGCAGCCGCGGTATCACTGATGGGCGCGACAGGGCCCCTGCCCGCGCCATGTTCAAGGCCATTGGATTTTCGGATGACGATCTCCGCAAACCCATCATTGGCGTGGCCAACACCTGGATTGAGACCATGCCCTGCAACTTCCACCTGCGCCGCCTGTCGGCCAAGGTGAAGGAGGGCATTCGCGCGGCGGGCGGCACGCCCATGGAGTTCAACACCATTGCCATCAGCGACGGTGAGACGATGGGCACCGAAGGCATGAAGGCTTCGCTGGTCAGCCGCGAGGTCATCGCCGACTCGATTGAACTGGTGTGCCGCGGCCAACTTTTCGACGCGGTCGTGTGCGTGGTCGGCTGCGACAAAACTATCCCGGCGGCCGCCATGGCACTTGCTCGAATGAATCTGCCTGGACTGGTGCTTTATGGCGGCACAATTGCGCCGGGTGTTTATCGCGGGAAGGATGTCACCATCCAGGATGTCTTTGAAGCCGTGGGCGCGAATGCCGCCGGCAAGATGACGGACGCCGAACTGCTGGAACTCGAAAACGTCGCTTGCCCCAACGCCGGAGCCTGCGGAGGTCAATACACGGCGAACACCATGTCGACGGTGATGGAACTCATCGGGCTCTCGCCCATGGGTTTCAACGGCATCCCCGCAATGGATCCCCGCAAGGACGAAGTCGCGTTTCGTTGCGGCGAAGTCGTGATGAATCTGCTGGCAAAGGCCATTCTGCCCAAAGATGTCCTGACCCATTCGGCGTTTGAGAACGCGATCGCCGGCGTGGCCTGCACGGGTTGGTTCCACAACGCCGTGCTGCACCTGCTCGCGATTGCGCGTGAGATGGGCGTTTCGCTGGTGATTGAAGATTTTCAGAAGATCAGCGAACGCACTCCCCTACTCGCGAACCTGAAGCCCGCGGGAAAGTACGTGGCCGCCGACGTGGATAAGGCAGGCGGCATCCCAGTGATTGCCAAGCGTCTACTCGATGCCAAGCTTGCACACGGCGCCGCCCTCACGGTTACCGGAAGATCGTTCGCGGAGGAGGCTAGTGCTGCGGTCGAGACGCCCGGCCAACCAGTAATCGCCCCACTCGATCAGCCGCTGAAGAAGACGGGAGGATTGGTCATCCTGCACGGAAATATCGCGCCGGAAGGTTGCGTCGTGAAGATCAGCGGCCACGAGCGTCTTACGCATCGCGGCCCCGCCCGCATTTTCGAATCGGAAGAAGCTGCCATGAGCGCCGTGACCAGCAAACAGATCAAAGCGGGCGACGTGGTCGTGATCCGCAACGAGGGCCCGAAGGGCGGTCCCGGGATGCGCGAGATGTTGGGGGTGACGGCGGCGATCGTGGGTGAGGGCCTGGGCGACGCGGTCGCGCTCCTCACCGACGGACGGTTCAGCGGCGCGACGCGCGGTTTGATGATCGGCCACGTCTCACCGGAAGCGGCGCTCGGCGGTCCAATTGCGGCGCTGCACGAGGGCGATACCATCCATATCGACATCAACCAACGGAAGCTTGAAGTCGAAATCAACGATGCCACCCTCAGACATCGGCTGGCGGAATGGAAGGCACCCAAGCCGAAATATCCCGTCGGGGTGTTCGCCAAGTACGCCGCTCTCGTACGATCGGCATCGGAGGGCGCGATCACCAAGCCGCAATAGATACTTGCAATCTGAAATCTTAAATCCGCAATCTAGAATCGCTTAAGTGCGGTCACACCACTGAGGCACAGAGGCACAGAGAAATCTAAATGCTTTTCTCTGGGACTCCGTGTCTCTGTGGTGAAAGTTGAATTGGGGACTTTCAGACCGCGCGTGAGGGCTCGGGGCCTCCGCCGAACCGGCCTACTTCAATACAATTTCTTGCAGGAGTTCCGAGCTGATGATCTCGCGGATCTCCGCCCGCTTGTCACCGAGGTCTTGTGCCTGGGCTTTTCCGCCGAGGATCTTGTCTCGAACAGCTTCGGCTTTGGCAGCCTGTCCATCGAGCGCGGCCCAGTTCTTGTACTGAATGGCGACGCAGATGTCCCAGTCTTCCGGACTATGCTTCGTCTCCTTCAGAAAGATCTTATAGTCGGTGATCATGCCCTGCTTCTTTTCCTCCTCGATGAACGGCTTGGTGGACTGGCGCAGGCTGCTAAGATATGCATCCATCTTCGTCGGCTTCACCCGGATCAACTGGATCCGCCACACTGGCCCTTGCGTATAGTGCTCCTGGGCGAGTAGGGCAGGAGCCAGTGCCACGAACAGCGCCAGCAATGCAGTAAATCTTTTCATATCGATTCTCTCCAAAGCGAAGTTGAACGGCGGGAGGATCATACGCTTGCCCGGGCGCTTTGTAACATCGCTGGGGTCTCGGGTGCTCGGGTCCGCGGGTGCCCCATCCTAACCTCGCATTCTTTGCGAGGTTAGGGTGAGAATTTTTCAAACTGGAACCCACCCATCTGCGACGCTCGTTTCCTTTTGGCTTCAGCTACTCTTCTGATGAAAGACACGCATAGCAGAAACTGCAAGAGAAAAGGCCCTCCCATTCGAGAGGGCCTTTCCGGATCAAATGTAATTTACCGATCGCGATCGTGATCCCGGTCCCGGTCGTGGTCGCGATCGCGGTCGTCGTCGCGGTCATTCCAGCGGCCGTTCCAGCCTTCGCGGCCCCACTCGCCACGGCTCCAGCCTGAGAATTGCGCGCCGTCCACGGTGCTTCCTTCCCGGTATTCGAACATGCGGCGGCGTCCATCCCGCCCGCGAGCATAGATGTGGAGGAATTTGATCCGTCCATGGTCGGGGTCGATCCCAAAGGTGCTATTGCCCATGCGGAAGGTCATGTCGCCGCGCGCCAACTCACGTAACTGGTCGGTGACATCGACGTGGTTGCGCTCGGTGCCATATTCGGCGTGCAGAATCACGTACTGGCCTTCGTCGCGGTCGTAGGCATCGCCGTTCCAGCCGCCATTCCAGCCTTCGCGGCCCCACTCGCCGCGGCCCCAGCCTGTGAATTGCGCGCCATCCACCGTGCTGCTTTCGCGGTACTCAAACATGCGCGGACGACCGTCAGGGCCTCGCGTGTAAATGCGCAGCATCTTGATCTGGCCCGGATCCGGATCGAAGCCGAAGGTGCTATTGCCCATGCGGAAGATACGGTCCTCGCGCGCGAGTTCACGCAGCCGGTCCGTTACATCGACGTGATTCCGCTCCGTCCCATATTCGGCGTGAAGAATCTGGTATTGCCCCGAGTCGCCACCGCCGCCGTTCCAGTTGCCCGCATTGGCGCAATAAAACTGCGACCCATCGATCGTGCTGCTCTCGGGAAACTCCAACATTTGTTCGCCCCCGTTGGCACCGCGGGCAAAGATGCGCAGGGACTTTCTCATTTCCGGCGCCGGGTCGGTACCGAAGGTGCTGTTACCCATGCGGAACCGCGTCTGACTGCAAACGACTTCCCGCAGGCGCTGCGTGACGTCAATCCGACGATTGCCGGCACCGTAATCGGCGCGCTGGATGTTGTACTGCTGGGCTGAGGCGAGCATCGAGGTGAGAGCAAACAGCACCAGGACGATCGAGAAGTTCAGGCTTTTCCAAGGACGCATACGAATCTCCTGAGTGGGAGGCCGTTTATCAAAGCTCGGCCGAGCGCATCCCAGGGCGCTCAACAGGGTGAGTTGAAGAACAAAGAAACCCGAGCTTGCCGGCGTGAGCGCCGATGATTTCCAAGCGCGATCTCGCCGGACCTTCCCTGGCCGTGATCATACTCCCGGGTGAGGCTTTGCCATAGTTGCGAACGAAACAACGGGGCACCCGATAGTATTGAGACCTTCGTGGGCTTCGGAGGGAAGTCTATGGCTTGCTCGCATCCGGAATTAAGATATCAGCACGCAGAAAAAGAGCCTTCGAGATCGGAAGATCCTCTCAGACGGACATTGGCATGCTCATCTCTGACACGGCTAGTAGCTCGCCAAAAAGCCCACTCGTCGCATTTCCTAACACATAAAGCTGGTCTTGGGCACGAGTCAGTCCTACATACACGAGGTTCCGCTCGCTTTCGGCATCGCGGTCGCGCCTCGGGAGCATTTCCAAGCCGACCACAAATACCACGCGGAACTCCGTACCCTTCGCCGATTCGATCGTCGAAAGCTTGACTGATTGAGCAGTGATGTCAAATGCCATCTTGCTTTCCCGACTCTCGGTCACATGGTAGAGCTTGTCGTTACCGAATCGCGCCGTAAAAGCCGCCGCAAAACTGCCTGGAAAATCTCCAGGCAGAGGACTGCCGTACAGGACCCCAATATCACACCAGGAACATTCGCCTGCGGAAATAAACTGATCGATTTGATCCAGGATGAATGCGATCTGCTCCGGTACAACTTTGCCTTGGATCAGAACGGGTGGCTCTCCGTGACGATTTGTATCGATTGGAAACAGCAGCGCATCGAGGGTTTCTTCCTCTTCGAGAGGAGGGACCACATTGGCCATCCTTGCGAACTTGCGAGCAAGCTCAAGAATTTCGACCGTATTACGATAGCTGGTCTTTAGATGGATAGGCCTCTTACCTTGAACCTTAATTCCTGCGCTCTTATAAGTAACCTTACGGCCAAAAATATTCTGCTGGGGATCTAAACACAATAGAAAGCTATCGGTTTGCGGATTGAGTAATTCGATCAGCGATTGCAACCACTCTACTGCGAACAAATCCTGGCCTTCGTCGACCAGGATAGCTTCGTATCGCTGTCTGACACGACCATCGGCAATTGCGCCGCGAAGGATTCTACCGACTCGCGCGTCCCATTGCTCGGAGATTTCAGTTGACTCTTTTTTGAGGCTCACATTTGTGAGGCACTTGACGAGTCCGTGGTAGTGGATGACTTCTATCCCGTCGGCAGATTGCGCTTGATCAGAGATATTCAACAACTGCCGCAAATACCGCACCATTGGAATGCCATAACAAACAATCAGTATTCTCCAATCGGGATGCAGTCGTTTTAGAAATTTGGCCCGACATGCGATCACAAGACTTTTGCCGCTCCCTGCTACACCCTTGAGAACGCGGTGACCCTCTGCGATGCTCTTCGCGGTTCGCTCTTGCTCAAGATCTAAGGTTTGAATTAATTTGGCATCCTCTCCCGAACGCAGCGGCCGAATGTTATTCACCCGCACCTCTGGAAAAATAATATGGCGCAGAACTTTTAACTCATCGTGGGTGAGCGGCTCAAAATTGAAACGGACAGCAAACGCCTGCTTGAGCTTTGTGATAAATGTGCGCCGATCATCGCGTTGCTGGACATCAAAGATCAAATCGTCGCTGAATATACAGAACGCTTCCGTTTCGACCTTTGTTATGCCACAGTCGCTGGCTTGACGCCGTGTGACGTTCGTAAAAACTGCGCAATAACCGATGGGAAACTTGAGGTTGCCGGCATGAACTCCGTCAGATTGGCAAAACCGGCGGTCTTTCGCGAGGAGTCCCTTGCAACCTTTAAAGTAGCTCCGGGCCTGCTCAACTGGGCTGTCACGCGTCTCTAGCTTTCCATCACGCAAGATTTTCCACGTAAGAGGGGTCATCTCGATGATCTGAGCCGTAACCCAGTCCTTGACTTCCATGACAAGCAAACCAAACTCCTGCGACCATATCAGGAAATCCGTTCGCCTTTTCTGTCCGTTTACATCAACGGGCTTTGGCTCGAACCAAACTAAATAGTCGTCGTCGGGCTGGAGGCCATCTCGCAATAGCCGGAAGACGCGCTTTTCTCCGGGTGTCGCGTCCTGGGTTGAACTGATGCTCTCAGGTATCATCTCGGCCACGAGTGGTCCACCTCAATGCGCGCAAGCATTGCTAGCTGTGGGAACCCGTGATTCTGGTTTAAATACGCGCCTGCCGTCAAGCGAAACAGAGACAGCGGGTACGGTCCAAGGCTTTACGGACCTATGGGTCGGCGGGAAAACGCGTGCTTTACGAACGAGAGCTCAAAAATGGCCTGCTCCGGGCCTACCCGCTCAGCAGGTGTTCTAATGTCTACAATTCATCTATTTAGTCGCAGCGGCTGTGGCGCTCTCCCTTGCGTCTTAAATTTCACGTCTCGGGGTGCCAACTTTCGCGTTACGGTTAGGAATTTCAGCCTTTGCGCACACGCCAGCTGCCTTCTTCTCTCTCTTGTTGTTGTGGGCAACTGGCAGCTACCTTGTTAGCTGCATCCGCTAGTCGAGCCGCATGACATGCACCTATAGCACGAACCGTTGCGCGTCATGATGGCTCCGCAGTAGTGGCAGCTGGGCGCATCGCCCAGGTCCACAATTGCGGAGAGCGCGTCCGAGGCGTGCACGGAGCCGGGCCGCGGTTCAGGATTGCGCGCTCCCGGTTCCCCCGATCCATGCAGATCGCCCACGCCCTCGGAGGACGGCGCCGGATGCGGCGTTCCGCCCGCCTTCAGTCGAAGGTTCTCGAAGAGCATTTGCTGTTGTCCCGTCAGGAAACGCAACTGCAGCCAGCGGAAGATGTAATCCATGATCGACTTCGCAAAGCCGATCTCGGGATTATTGGTCCAGCCGCTCGGCTCGAAGCGCGTATGCGAGAACTTCTCGCAGAACAGCTTCAGCGGAACGCCGTGCTGCAATGCGATCGAGACCGCCAAAGCGAAGCTGTCCATCAGTCCGCTGACCGTGGAACCTTCTTTGGCCATCGTGATAAATAACTCGCCCGGTTCGCCATCGGGATAGAGGCCTACCGTGATATAGCCCTCATGCCCACCCACATTGAACTTGTGCGTGATCGAGGCGCGCTCCTCCTGGAGTTTGTGCCGCACGGCGCGGGGCGGGGCATTCAGGTTCTCTTCCTCCTGAGGTGTAACCCGGCCGGCGTCTTCTTTCTTGGAGAGCGCCGTCGCTGTCCCTGCTGCCGACAGCGGTTGCGACTGCTTACAGCCATCCCGATAGACCGCAACCGCCTTCAGGCCGAGCTTCCAGGCCTGAAGGTAGGCTTCCATGATGTCTTCCACTGAGGCGTTGTTAGGAAGATTGACGGTCTTCGATATGGCGCCCGAAATGAACGGCTGTGTGGCCGCCATCATGCGCAGGTGGCCCATGTAAGCAATCGACCGCGTTCCCTTGGCTGGCTTGAAGGAGCAATCGAACACCGCCAGGTGCTCGTCCTTGACCAGGGGCGCGCCTTCGATCGTGCCAGTCGCGTCGATGTAGGAGACGATGGCGTTCGCCTGCTCATGGGTGTAGCCCAGCTTGAATAAAGCCGTGGGCACGGTGTTGTTGACGATTTTGATCATCCCGCCGCCCACCAGTTTCTTGTACTTAACCAGCGCGAGATCCGGCTCAATGCCGGTGGTGTCGCAATCCATCATGAATCCGATGGTTCCCGTCGGGGCGAGCACCGTGACCTGGCTGTTGCGATAACCGTGCTTCTCGCCGTGAGCCAGCGCTTCATCCCAGCATTGCTTGCTCGCTTCGTAAATCGCCGCCGGAACGTTCGTCTTGTTGATGTTGTTGACCGAGGCGCGGTGCATTCGAATCACGTCGAGGAAGGGTTCGCGGTTGATGTACCAACCCGGGCAGGCCGCACCCGGCATCACGTTCGATCCCAGGTTCGTCTCGGAGAGATTCTTTTGAGTGGGCTCGGTCGCCGGAACCAGCGGTTCGCAGAGCTCGGCAATGCGCGAAGACTGCAGGTAGGCTTCGCCGCACATGATGGCCGTCACGCAGGCGGCGTAGTCGCGTCCGGCATCGGAGTCATACGGGAGACCTGCCGCCATCAGCAAGGCGCCCAGGTTCGCATATCCAAGCCCCAACGGACGGTAGTCATGCGAGTTCTTGCCGATCATTTCGGTCGGATAGCCCGCGTTGTCGACCAGAATTTCCTGCGCTGTAATCAGAATATCGACGGCATGACGATAGGACGCAACATCAAACGTGCCGTTGGGCGCAAACTTCAGCAGGTTCAGGCTCGCCAGGTTGCAGGCTGAGTCATCGAGGAACATGTACTCGCTGCAAGGATTGCTGGCGTTGATGCGAGCCGTGTTTTTCGAGGTGTGCCAGCGGTTGATGGTGGTATCGAACTGCATGCCGGGATCGCCGCAATGCCAGGTCGCCTCGCTGATCTTTTTCAGGAGATCCTTGGCCTTATAGGTCGTGACCACGGATCCATCCCGAATCGCCTTGGTGGAGAAGTCCGTGTCGCGCACCACCGCATACATGAAGTCGTCGGTCACGCGCACGCTGTTGTTCGCGTTCTGGAAGAAGATGGAACTATAGGCTTCGGAATCCGGCGAGGATCCGTCGTATCCGGCCTGAACCAGTGACCACGCTTTGGCTTCTTCTTTCGCCTTGCACTCGATGAAGTCGATGATGTCGGGATGGTCGATGTTCAGGATGACCATCTTGGCTGCGCGACGAGTTTTGCCGCCAGACTTGATCACGCCGGCGAAGGCGTCGAAGCCCTTCATGAAGCTGAGCGGGCCGCTGGCCGTGCCGCCGCCGCTGAGGCCTTCGGTCGACGAGCGCAGCGGCGAAAGATTCGTGCCCGTGCCACTGCCCCACTTGAAGAGCATGCCTTCCGTTTTGGCAAGCGTGAGGATAGAGTCAAGCGAGTCTTTCACGGAATTGATGAAGCAAGCCGAGCACTGCGGCGTTTTATAGCCGGTGACGCTGAACTCGACCCGTCCGGTTTGATGATTCCAGTGCCAGTTCTGAGCGTCGGAGCTGGGCTCAATGCGGTCGCAGCCGACATTGAACCAGACCGGCGAATTGAAGGCTGCGTACTGGCGCAGCAGGATATGCGCGAGCTCATCGTGGAAGATGGCGGCATCTTCATCGCTGCGGAAATAGCCGTCGGCCTTGCCCCAGTCGCGGATGGTCTCTGCGACTCGCCGAACCAACTGACGGACACCGGTTTCTCGGTCGGGGGTGCCGATCGTGCCGTGCAGGTATTTGGAAGCCACGATGTTGGTGGCCGTCATCGACCAGTCTTTTGGGACCTCGACGTCTTTCTGCTCGAAAATCACGTTGCCCTGAGCATCGGTGATCTGAGCGAGACGGAGTTCCCATTCGATTTCGTCATAGGGAGAGACACCCGGCTTGGTAAAGAGACGGCGGAATTGGAGACCCGCGGACTTTCGGGCATTGGGGACGGTCGGCGAGGCCGCGGATTCGGGGGCCTTCTTTGTTTTTTCAGTGACTTCGGGCATTCTCGTTCTCTCCTACATTAGATTCCTTGGAACCAGGATCGATCTTTGCCTTTTGCCTCCGGACGCCGGAAAATAGCGCTCTTTCCCTCCGGTGGGGCCCAGCGCCGAAAGGCGCTCAATTGATGCCCTGTCTTACAGCACGCTTCGGCCGCGCCCTTTGTTTGTTCGCCACCGGTGACGTCCAGAAAAAGCTGCCGGGCTGCGCCCGGCTGGACAGGCGAGGGGGCCTGTCCCTACGCGAGTCTTGCCGGCCCCTCGACGCCTTCTCTTTAGCGCTCTAAAAGCCGGCGGGAAGCCGCGGCGGACTACTGTCAGACGCGGAAACCGAAGATCCTGTTTGCCTGGAAGCGGGCGCAGCAATGGGGTCAGGTTGCGAGGCGCAATCGTTGACTATGCCTGTGGCGGCTTCGGCTGACGTAGCGAGCCATAGCTGCAAGGCCTTGCATGCGGTCTGGCGATACGCAGTGTCGGAAACCTGCACGAACCGGATAAAGCAGCGGCCTGAGGAAAGGCGCTCCCGCAGCGAGGGCGCCACCAGTTCCCGTCTCAGCGCCAAGCAGAGATCGTCACTCTCCGACACTCGAAATACGGCCAACATGCGCTTTCCGCCCGGAAGTTCGCCGACGATTTCTTCGCCCAACGTGTAAATGCCCGCGGCGCTAGGCACGAGCAAAAGACTGAAGCTGGATTCGCAGCGCAACCAACGCGACCATTGCAGGCGGCGGTGGTCTACCGGCGCATCAAAGCCATGACGAGCCATCGAGTCATCGACCAGACGGGTCAAACCTTCCATGTTGGGCTCCGACAGTAGATCTCAGCAAACCGGCTTTTAGCCTTTAGCTGTTAGCCGTCAGCTTGATTCCGTTTTCGAACGTCTGCGGGGGTCGGTGCTTCTTACCCGCTTACTTGGGGACACGAAGAGTGGACCCCCTCTATAAAACCGCGATGACGAAGTGGCCGTCTGTGATCGTTAAACGACGGTCCAGCTTCCCTTCCTTTGTCTCGGACCGGGGACAGCGAATATTCAGTTTTCAAGCTGTGCGTTCCCCCAGGGGATGTCCGGTGTGGACCGAACGAGGGAACGGCCACCGCACAAGCTCACCCACCGTTGATGGTGGGCACCCGTTGGAGGTCCCCAGGCTGATTTCAACGAAACGAAGCTGGGAACCGGTTAAGGGGCGACGCGGGTCACCTCGGCCACGAGCCACCCCTGGTTTTTTCCCTGACTTGCCACCGTTTCCGGTGGCAATCAATGCCTATGGGAGTGCAACAGTACGCCCGTATGTTGGGGCTGTCAAGAGGGTAGCACTACCTATTGTAGCCCTAGCAATTAACCGTCCGGGTGCACCTTATTTCCACAGAGGTCGCATCGACTGTTCAGCCCGATTCTGGCCGCACTAGGGGGAAGGTCTTAGGCTCATGGAGTCGAGCCTCAGTCGTGCGTCCTCATCTCCGGTTTTCGTCCTCCTTTCGGAATGGATTCGACTCCAACGTGGTCAAGCTAAGCAGACTTGTGCCGCGCTGCCGCCGCGCACTGCATGTTGCGAATGCATTTGTCGTGATTGTGGTGTTCTCGCCGACGCGGGTTGCGACAGAACGGATTGCGAGGACGTGTGAGTTGATGATGATGAAGAGACGGGCGTCCTCGCCTGTCCAGCGGGCGCGGCCTCTGCCGCTCCAAACTCTTGCGATTGCTCTGCTGCAGTTTGCTGTGATGGGAGCGTGCGAGAGACTGGTTGCTCCACCTGCGAATCCTCGTTCGCAATCAGGGCCCATGCGGGCCACGGCCCGGCGTCCTTCATGGGAACGTAAATGTCCTCAAAAATTTCACGCGGTGCGATGCGCTGGGATCCGTCGGAGGAAAGAACAAGATAGTCGCCTTTCTGTCCGGAGTGTTCGCGGCCGAGGCAGTCGACGAAGGTAAGCGGCGCGTCAAGTTGCCGGGCTTTGATTAAGAAGCGAGTGCGATAGGTTATCCATTCACCGATCATTTCATTCACTAGATCTGCATCCTTCCGGGGGAGGAGGATGGGATTGCGGATTCGGGTTGTTTGGATTGGGCCGCTTGCGAGTTCAGGTTGTGGGTTGGTGATATGCCGAGTGCGGGTCTGCGGACTCGAGTTGCCTGGCTGGGCGGCTCACGCGGCAGCGGAGAATCTTGTGATTAGTGTGGCGACTGTACTCGCGGGTGCAGGGAGGGTCAATTCCATATTGTTGGTGCAGTGGGCAAAAAGTAGCAGAGGAATTTGTGGAAGAGCAGGCCCGAAGAAAAGTTCAACAGAAGTGATGAAAAGTGCGCCATAGCAGCGTGATCCGCATGGCGCCAACTCGGCAGCCAAATCTGCTACACTCGCCCGCCGGATTTCCACAGGCCGGCCACAGGAAATGCAGAAAAACAGTCGTCAGTCCTCAGTCGTCAGCAGGCAAGGTTGGGTCGTTGATCGTCGGTCGTCGTTAATTTGCATCATGAGTTGGAGCAGTTCAGGGTTGTAAGGGAGAGTCGAACATGATTCGTCGGCAACTGATTGCTTTATTCGGCACGGTGCTCGTGACGACAGCGGTGACCTTCGCACAAAAAGAAAATGCCCCCGCTGATCAACTCGTTTTTGTGCGTTGCGGAGCCCTGCTCGATGGCAGATCGGAGACCGCTCGAAAAAACGTCGTTGTCGCGATCCGCGGCGAAAAGATTACCGAAGTCAGCACGAAAGAACCGACGGGTGCGCAAATCGTCGACCTCTCGCGCGAAACCTGTCTGCCTGGATTGATTGATACCCACACGCACGTGCTGCTGCAGGGCGATATTACGGCGGCGGATTATGACGAGCAGTTGCTTAAGCAGTCACCCGAGTATCGGACGATTCTGGCGACAGTGAATGCGCGGCGGGCGCTGGAATACGGCTTCACGACCATTCGTGACGTCGAAACCGAGGGCGCCGGGTATGCCGATGTGGATGTGAAGAAGGCCATCAATACCGGAGTGATTCCGGGTCCGCGCATGCAGGTGGCAACACGAGCTATGGATGTAACCGGTGCGTATCCGCTGTTGGGCTACGCACCCAACGTGAGCGTGCCGCACGGTGTTCAGGTTGTGGACGGCGCGGACGCCGCCCGCAAGACCGTGCGCGAACAGATTTCTCACGGGGCCGACTGGATCAAGGTGTACAGCGATCGCAGCTACCGGGTACGCGAAGATGGCTTGCTGGATGATATCCCGACATTCACGCTGGAAGAATTGAAGGCCATCGTCGACGAGGCGCACCGGGAGCGCCACAAAGTAGCCTCTCACGCGATGGCTCTGTATGGAGTGCACAATTCGATTGAAGCGGGTGTTGATTCGATCGAGCACGGAAACTACATCGCAGACGAAGACATGAAGGCGATGGTGGCGCATGGAACTTTTTATGTGCCGACGATCTATGTGGGCGCGTATGTCGCGGAAGGACGGGCCGCCGCGGGAGCTCCGGTATGGGTGAAGATGCTGAGCATCCACGAGGAAACATTTCGCCGCGCGATGAGGGCGGGCGTGAAGATCGCGTTCGGCACAGATGCGGGTGGCTTCGCGTGGACGGTGAATCCCGCGAAGGAATTTGCCTACATGGTGAAGTGGGGCATGACACCGGCACAAGCGTTGCGTTCCGCGACCACTTCCGCTGCGGAATTGCTGGGGTGGTCTGATCAGGTTGGATCGATCGAGGCGGGGAAATTCGCGGATATCGTCGCAGTGCCCGGTGATCCCCTGGCGGACGTCTCGCAGCTTGAGAAAGTGGATTTCGTGATGAAAGGTGGGAAGGTTTACAAGAAGCCTTGATGGACGTGCGCCTAATCCGGCAATAAGGCGGAAGAGCGAGTGCTCGCCGCTCATCGCTGCTGTTCGAATCAGGAATCAGTCGGTGTTGTACGCAATTTTTCACGATTGCGTGCTCGCGCATCCAAGGCTTCCAGAAGCTCTTCAAGCAGCGCATTGAGTTGCTTAGCATCCTTCGTGCGCAGTACTTCCTCACAAATTTCGCGCCAGTCTCTGCGATTAACTGGACTCATGAAATCAAGCCCTCCCCGTTCAAGTCGCTGTTGAAAAAGCATGCGGCGTACCAAAGTCCTAAGTGATTGCGCGTGGGTGCCGCACGAAAAGAAGGCGTGTAGTTTGCGCTCTAATACAGGGCACAATCGGGACTCGTAAGGCAGTCCCGCACCGGGAAATGAGGTTCTCGTGCAGGCACAGTCAGGCGATTCGGTTCTCAGGCAGTCCGCTGAAGGAAATACAGTCTTTCTGGTATCGACTGGTCTGCAGAGTGGACCTTAGGGTCACTGTATTCCGGCCCAGGGTTCAGCGTTGGACCACAAACGACTTGAGGATCGAATTCAAGCATTACTCGCGAAGGCTGTCGATACCGCCGATGCTGAAGAACTTGAGTCCGTCATCTCTGACCTTAGGTCAGCACTGAACCAGCACGTCAAGCAGCTGAGAGAAATGGCGGCGTCTCGACCGGGCCCGCGCCGGCGCGGCACAGATTAACGTAGACCTTTGATTTGATTCTTCGGGAACGACGCTCCTCCTAAAAAGAAAAGCCCCGGCTTAGGCTGGGGCTTTTCGACTTGCACGTAACTTCGAGAGCCGCGGACAGGCGTCGGCGCGGTTAGCGGTGGGCCATCGCGGGTTCTTTTGCGCCCTTGAAGGCTTGGTAACGCTTGTTAACCTCGTCCCAATTAATCACGCCCCACCACGCCTGCAGGTACTCGGGACGGCGATTGTTGTACTTGAGATAGTAGGCGTGCTCCCAAACGTCGTTGCCAAAAATGGGATGCAGGCCTTGCGTCAGGGGATTGTCCTGGTTGGGGGTGGTGACGATCTGGACTTCACCCTTGGCGTTGCCCGCCAGCCACACCCAGCCGCTGCCGAACTGTTTTGCACCGGCATCATTGAACTTGGTCTGAAAATCCTTGAAGTTTCCGAAGGCCTTAGTGATCGCATCCGCGATCGGCCCGCTGGGATCACCGCCGCCTTTCGGCTTCATGATCTTCCAAAACATCGTGTGATTGACATGGCCGCCAGCGTTGTTGCGCACGGCAGCGCGAATGTCTTCCGGAATGGCATTGAGATCGCGAATCAGGTCTTCCGCGCTCTTCGATTGTAAGTTGGAATGTTTTTCGAGCGCGGCATTGAGGTTCTTTACGTAGGCCCCGTGGTGCATGTCGTGATGCAGATGCATCGTCTTCTCATCGATGATGGGCTCAAGGGCCGTGTAGTCGTACGGCAGTGCTGGTACTTCATGCGCCATGATTTTCTCCTCCAAAACCTTAAAGATGACGGGAAATAGAACGGGGATTCAGATGCCCACATTATATAGGAGTTGCGTATCAGGAGTTGGGGTGTTGGAGTTTGAAGCAAGCAGCCGACAGGCAACCGCTATCAGCCATCAGCTATCTCGTTACATAGATCGGGTTCGCGAAGATCCAGAGCGTCCAGCGGCGCCAGCCGGTGAGGCCAGGTTGGCGCAAGTAGGCTTCTGTCCGGTAACGTCCGGGACCCGGGATGGGAAGATCGAGAGATTGCGTTTCCTGACGCGCGATTTCGTGGCCGTCGCGAAGAACGCGGATCACTGCTGAGTTCGCAACTGACGGAACTTTGACGTGCAGGACTTCGCCTTCTCGCCACGGAATCGCGTTGCCCGGTCCCGCGGAAGCGGTCGTGGAGGAGACGGTCTGCGTGAATCCCTCCGCGGGCGCCAGGGCGTCCACCGCGCAAAAGGAGTTCCCGGACTTGATTGCCTCCAGAATCTCGTCGGCTCCTGCTTTGTCGGGATCCTGGCCTGGCACATCGGGCACCAGAACGTGCTGCCGAGCGAGGCTGAAAACCGAAAGATAACTTGGGAAGTGGGCGACGCTGAAGCGATCGAACAGGAGATTCGCGTGGGCATCGGAGCCGCAGATGCCGGCCACTGGCCGTTCCGCGAGGAGTTCGTCCCACTTGGCGAAGTTCTCGTTGGGCGTACGCGCAAGCCGCAGCAGCGCCAGTCGCGAATTCACCGGATAAATAAGGGCAGCGATAGCGATATCGATGACCTTGTTCTTGCGCCAGATGGCGTCGTCATTGAAAATTTCGATTCCGTCGTAGTCCTGAGCGCCCCAGTCGGACCAGCGATCGCGGAGCCCGTAAGGGTGAGCGATGAAGTTCACCGCACCATGCGCGCGTGAGGAAGCCATCAGCGCACGTGCATCGTAGCCGGGACCGCGAATCCAGCGGCTGTCGGAAACACCCAGCGCGAGGTAATGTCCCGAGGCAGTGCTGACTTCTTCGCCATCAATGACGGCAAACTCGGGCGGATCCGCGGCCGCGACATCGGCGTCCGAAAGCGTGAGATTGTGGTCGGTGATGGCAAGAAACGAAAGATCGGCTTCTTTAGCCGCCGAAATCACCTGCGAAAGAGTGCCGCTCCCACAAGATGCATTGGTGTGCACGTGAATGACGCCGACACGCTCGCCTCTCGCGGGTGCGCCCGCGAGGCGGGGTAGACGTGTGAGGAGCCCATCCAACCAGACGGTGAGAACGAAGCCGACCAACAAAAGTCCAAGCGAATATAGGATACGACGAAATATCTTTCGTTTTGGAGCAATGCTAGGGTAGGCTCCGGCGTCAGGTTGCTGCGGAGCCGAAGGTGAAGGGGTAACACATACGCCCTGGAGCGTAGAACTCAAACTTTTCCGAGTGTGACCTCGCGCATGGATTGGTGTCAAGGGAAAACGGTCATGAATGAACCAACGATCAAGAGCAGGTACGGCGTGAGCAAAGCTGCGTTGATGGTGTGGATGGTTGCAGCCATCGCGCATTTGCAAGGGCAGGTCGTAGCAGACCCGTCACTACTCGCCGAAATCGATAAGATCAAAGCGGTCGACAATCACACGCACGTGGTGAAGGTCGTCGCCCCGATGGAACAGGATCGGGATTTTGACGCGCTCCCCTGTGACGTGATTGAGGGCGGCGCGGATACGTCGGCGGCGCGCGCAGATAATCCCCAGTTCCTGGAGGCGTGGCGAACTCTATACGGATATAAGTACAACGACCGCGAACGACCGCACGTTCAAGAATTAATCGCCGCCCGCGAGAAGGTAATGCGCGAGCAGGGTGACAATTTTCCATCCTGGGTTCTGGACCGGCTGGGTATCCAATATATGTTCGCGAACCGCGTCGCGATGGGCCGAGGCCTGAACCCTCCCCGCTTCCTGTGGGTGCCGTTCGATGATGCGCTGATGACGCCGCTCGCCGCCGATTCGGTCGCGGACACGCCGGACAAAAGAGTCTTCTATGGCCAGGAAGCGAAGCTACTGAAGAAGTATATGTCGCAGGCGGGAGTGAGCGCACTGCCGGACACTCTGGACGAATACGTTGGGAAGGTGATCACACCCACGCTCGAAGCGCAGAAGAAGGCAGGCGCACCGGCGATCAAGTTCGAGGCGGCTTATCTGCGCCCGTTGAACTTTGGGCATGCGCTCGGAGCCGAAGAGCGAGCGGAAACTCAGAGAATTTACGGGCGCTACGCCAAAGGGGATCTGGCGTCTCGCGCTGAAGTGCTGCAGGTGCAGAATTTTCTCTTCCGCACGATTGCCCGTGAGGCCGGCCGCCTTGAAATGGCGGTGCACATTCACACCGGCCAAGGATGCGGAAATTATTTTGACCTCGCCGGATCACGGCCAACCCAATTGGAATCGGTGCTGGACGATCCTTCGCTGCGCAAGACGAATTTCGTGCTTCTGCACGGAGGCGCTGGTCCTTACACCCATGAGGTGGCCGCGCTGCTGGCAAAACCCAACGTCTACACGGATTTCTCCGAGCAGGACGCCCTCCTTCCAGCGCGCCCGTTAAGTGCAGTGATCCGTGAATGGTTGGAGTGGTATCCGGAGAAAGTGCTTTATGGCACCGACCTGGCGCCCGGACCGCCCGAGCAAGATTGGGACGTCATCGGATACTCCACGAACCGAACCGCGCGTCAGGCGCTCGCCATCGCGCTAACCGGCATGATGAACGACAAAGAAATTACGCGTGCGCAGGCTTTGAACCTCGCACGAATGGTGTTGCGGGAAAATGCGATCAAGCTCTATGGGCTCAAAGAGATTGAGTAATTCGGCGATGGAGAAATTGAGTGATTGGGAGATTTGCCGGTTCAGCACCTGTCATCGTGAGCAAAGAGAGGCGCCAGCCGAACGGAGTCGACGATCCCACTAAGCTCAGGAACGCCACTGGCCTGGACGGTATTTTCTAAACCTGCCATGACAACAACAAGTCCAGAAAAGAATTAGGGTGACCTTTCGGCCACCCTGAAAAATCGAACAAGTCTGAGGCGCTAGTAGCGCAGCAACAGACCGGTGGAGATACGCATGTTGTTGTTATCCGAGTTTCCATTGGAATGCAGTGAGAGCCAGTCGAACTGGATCGCGCGCACGCCGACATGCCGCGTCGCTTTCACGTCCACTCCACCGCCGAACATCATGGCGAATCCATTGTTAGAACCGGACACTCCGCTAAAGGAAGCAGAGGCACGGTAGCCACCCGCCAGGAAATGCACGAAGGGCGTGAAGGTCTCGTTGTGACGATAGGAGACCACCGGCCCAAAGGTGTACGTATAGTTGTTGAAACTCACACCATTCTGAGACTTGTACGCACCGCTGAAATCACCAGCAATGCCGAACCAGTTGTTCAGATTTCCTGTGACAGCTCCATTCCAGCCGTTGGCGTTCGTGCCGCCGTCGAACCGGGTGTACTGATAGCCGCCGAAGATTTCAGCCTTGGGCGCTGTCGCCATCTCTTGTGCAAAAGCTGACACCGCAAACATCCCGAGCAACAAGCCGAGCCCTATGAATTTACGCATCTACTGTGCCCCTCCAACTGAATTTGCACTTTTCCCCGAGCGTCTGGCCGCGGGGGCCAGCCAATCAGAGGCGTCCAAGTGCTCGGTCTAGTGAAATTCAGTACGGCAAGACGGGCAAGTAACTGAAGACCCGACCTTTGGTAACTAGCGGGAGAGTATCCGCGACGCTGGTTTGTTCCAGCTCTTCGGAAGGATGACGGCGGAGGACCGGACCATTGCTGGGGCCATCTCCGGGCTGATGCCGCCGCAGTATCGGACGATCGGACCAGGTTAGCCTGGCTTTGACTTCCTGAAACGCGCTGGTATCGATGACGTAGTCGTTTTTGTTGGGGAGGAGTTCCGGGATTTCCGCTTGCAGCTTTTGAATGCGCTCTTCGGTGGGCGGATAACTCGAGAAGGCGTGGCCAATCTGGGTATGCAATGGCACTTTGGCCACTACTGGCATGGCCTTGGTGACGCGCGCTCCAATGTCAGTCTCTTTGCTGTGCAGTTTTTCTAGAGCCTCCACAAAAACCTGCGGATCGTAGCCGGCGGCGTACTGGTACTCGATCCCGAGCAAGTCAGCTTCGAGTTCAGAGTTGCGGCTGAATTTCTTCAGCGAAAGAGGGCCGATCTGTCTGGTTGCCAGAGAAGCTGGTCCGGCAAAGAAAGTGAGCGGAATCGAGAGCAGGCTCCAGCCGTACTGCCGGGTCGCGAAGCGAGTCGCGTGGCGCGCGGCCACATGAGCAATCTCGTGTGCCATCAGGGCAGCAAGTTCGGCTTCGCTGTCCATTTCCATGATCAAGCCCTTGTAGACGTACAGAAAGCCGCCCGGCAACGCGAAAACCTTGCGATCGGGAGAATCGATGACCTTGACAGTAAAAGGCACCTCGGCGTCGGAGTAGCGCCCGATTTTCTGGGCAAGCCCTTCTATGTAGTCCCTGGTCTGCGCATCGTCGATGAACTTAGAGCCGCGATCCACCTGCGCCGCCATGGCTTCACCCAGCGCACGCTCTTTTTGCAGGGAGTACATATTGAGTCCGTGGCCGATACTTCGCTGTCCGATGCGGTTCACGTCGTACTTACCGGGTTTTAGGGGTTTTTCTTCGGCGATGGACGGGCTGGAAGCGGCTGACGACTCGGATTTCGCTGCTTGCGCCGTAGCTTTGGCCAGGTCAGGCGCCTTTGGATCGGAGGCTAACAGGTGCTGCGAGCACAACAGCAAGCCGGTGCAGAGAATAAGCCGTGCGCAAGGACGAACGGGAGAAGAAAGACGTTTCATCCGGGACCCCTGGGTTGGTCGCGAACTATATACCACCTCCGGGCCAATTACCACCGCTATTGCACTACTCAGGCCTGTGAAAGTCCTTTCACATTTAGGCGAGGTCCCCGGGTTTGAAGCCCGCGCATTCTTCAGGCGTGTGATCGGCTCAGCTTGTTGGAAAGACGGGAAATCGAAGGCCCGAAGAAGCATTTGCTCACCCCAACGGCAGGCTCCGCAGAGTCCTGCACGTTCCAGCTCTGGAAGGGTGTGGAGCACGGGGAAGTCCAAAGCTCGCTTTTGTTCGTGTCAGGGCGGCTTCGTTCGCTCCGCGTAGGGGCAGACGCCCCGTCTGCCCAGCCGAGCGAAGCTCGGCTTCAGTCAGTCGCCCACCAGCGGTGTCGCCGTGGACGGAAAACAGATTAGGAATGATGACTGCTTGCCAACTTGGGAGCCGGCTAGCTCGAAGCAAGCTGCCGCCGGGCCTGCGTGTGCGCATCGCGTCTCGCCGTCCGCGCCACTATGAGACTTGCAGCACGCCGGCGGCTTCCAGGTGGCTATGCTTCAAGTCCTGCAGGGCACGGTTGGCGTCGGCGAGTGGATAAAGCTGAATACGAGGACGAATGGGAATTTCGGCGGCCACGCGCAGGAATTCCCGGCAGTCCTCGCGCGTGCTGTTAGCGACGCTGCGCACCACCCGTTCTTGATAGAGGAGCGCGTAATCAAGGGCGGGGATCTCGGTCATGGTAATTCCAGCGAGGGCCAGCGTACCGGCTTTGCGAAGCACGCGCAAGGCTTGCGGCACCAGCGATCCGGCGGGCGCGAAGATAATGGCGGCATCGAGCGGCTGCGGTGGAGTGTCCTCGGCAGCGCCGGTCCAGGCAGCTCCGAGTTCTTCCGACAGCTGGCGGTGCGCAGGGCTTCGCGTGAATACGTATCCTTCGCATCTTTGATGACGCGCTAATTGCAAAACCAGATGTGCGGAGGCCCCAAAACCGTAAAGTCCTAAGCGTTGGCCCGGCTGGGCACCGCTCAGGCGGTACGCGCGGTAGCCGATCACGCCCGCACAGAGCAGCGGCGCGGCGTACTCGTCGGAGAAGGCCGCCGGCAGCGGGTACGCAAAATCTTCGCGCACGACGCAGTACTCGGCGTAACCGCCATTCTCGTGGTATCCGGTAAAGCGGGCTTGCTCGCAGAGATTTTCAGTGTGACGGCGGCAGTACGGGCAAGTGCCATCGGTCGAATACAGCCAGGGAATGCCCACCCGGTCTCCGGCCTTCAGCGTGTGAACGCCTGAACCGAGGGAGTCGACGGTTCCAACGATCTGATGTCCAGGGACGACGGGGATTTTGGGGAGGGGCAGGTCGCCCTCAACGATGTGCAGGTCGGTATGACAAATCGCGCAGCACCGAATCCGCACTCGGACTTGGCCGCTCGTCGGTTCGGGCATAGGAAAATCCGCTAGCCGGAGAGGCGAGTTGTCCGCGGGCTGCGGAGATTCGAGCAGCAGAGCGCGCATGCCGATATTTTAGTACCGTCGACCTGGGCCTGCTTTCGGAGGCGCACAAGCTGATCGGTGGAGCATCGGGCGTCCTCGCCCGACTGGACGGACGAGATGCCCATCGCTTCACCCCTGCAGCTGGCCTTAGGTTCCGTAGTGGGGGACTCGTTATTATTGGCTCTGGAGGTACATGACCTTTCTGCGGTTGAGCAAGATGCAGAGTTCGAGGAGAATCAACCAGAGATCACGGCGGAATTGCCGCTGGAGACTGCTTTGTTACTTCGACGTGCGCTGATCACTGCCGTATTGCTGGCCGGAACACCGCTGGTGCTGGCCAAGGACGTCGCCCTGATTACGAACAAGGGCAGCGCGGTCGCGGCGATGACGATGCCAGACCTGGTGAAGCTCTGCAAAGCTCAGGTCGGACATTGGCCGGATGGCAAGTCAGTGACGCTGGTGATGCGGGATCCGGCCTCGCCAGAAATGAAAATGGTGCTGGAAAAAATCTACGGCATGACGCCGCAGGCCTTGAACGAGTTGATCGTAACCGCGAATCATGCGCGAGCGGGGCATCCGGCAATTATCGTTGTGGGGTCGGACGATGATCTGGTGCACAAGGTGGCTTCCACCCCCGGCGCTGTCGGCTTGGTGGACGTATACGCCATCAACAGTTCTGTCGACGTGATGAAGGTGGGTGGCAAGCTCCCCTTCGAGCCCGGGTATCCGCTCCACGGGAATTAGGCTGGTTTCCGGTAGTTCGCGTGATGTAGTTCGCACGATAAGGTTATGGCGCTTTGAAAGGGCGCGGCTTTAGCCGCGCCACATTGAGCGCTTGAAAGGGCGGCTTTAGCCGCTGAGGAGTAAATCTCAGGCTAGATTCGGCACCCGACTTGTTCGCGCATTTCCGGGACAACCCTAACTTTGAAGCGGGACGCCATGAGAAGAAGCCCGCGAGATACTTCGATTCGTTCCGTCAGGCTGTCACAGTACACGCATAAATTGAATGACCAGCAGCGCGCCAGGACGAAAAAAGACTGCTTCGCATACGCGAAGATACCCGCGCCATCCCATGGACGTGCGCATGAACGTGCAGGTTTTCCGCGCGGGTCAAGTGATTTACTTGTGGGGACGGTCGACGGAGTTGGGACAGGACGGAATCGGCGGCACGCTGACAGGAGATCTGGAGCCTGGAGAAGTGGTGTCGATGGAGTTTCCTCTCCCGTTAAGTCCCTACCCTCTGAAGTTACGCGCGATTGTGCGTTACCGCATTGGCTTGCATTATGGATTCGAGTTCCTGACGCCAACGCCGGAACAGCGCACCGCCCTCGATCGCGTGTGCCAATTGCTGGCCGCCGGCGGCTAGATCCGCTTTCAAACATTCAGCCGTAAAGTCCGCCAAGAACACCGCCAGGCACGCAAAGATAAACCTCTGCCGGGCCGACCTACCTTCTTTCACCCTCCTCTTAGACGCGCACGGTCTCGAATTACCTCCGTAACTTTCTGGTAGACGGAGTGGATTCTAAGATTTGTGGCAGTCCGTTCGAGAGGAAAACCTGAATGGGTGAGGACATCACCCAACCCACTCAGTCCGCCGGGTTCGTGCGCGCCAAGTACTTGAAAGACGCGCTGCGTCGCGGCTCTCCGCCTGCGATGAGCGGCACGGGGCCGCTGATGCAGGAGGTCGCCGCCTGGGGAGAAGACGACCCAGTCATCCAAAAGGCATACCTGGATCAGTTGGTGGAATGCGCTCCAGAAGCGATCACTATTCTGGATTCGTGTCACCAGGTCACGCGCATCAATTCCGAATTCACCCGCATGTTTGGCTTCGCGCTCGAAGAGGCACTGGGCAGGCTGCTGGATGAACTGGTCGTGCCTCCGGATCGCACTGCCGAAAGCGATTGGATTCAGGAGGCGGTCGAAAAAGGACAGAAAGTCACGCTCGAGACCAAGCGTCGACGCAAAGACGGCACGCTGGTGGACGTCTCCGTATCGTGCGCTCCCGTCATGGTAGGGGCCAAGCGGGTCGGTATTTGCGTGCTCTATCGGGATATCGAGGAGCACAAGCGCGCCCAGACTCTGAGTTCCGCGCTGTACCGCATCGCTGAACGGACGAGTGCCGCATCGCACTTGCAGGGGTTCTACGCGTCCATCCACAACATCGTTGGCGAGCTGATGAACGCGCGCAACTTTTATATCGCGCTCTATGATCCTGCGACAGAGTTGCTGACCTTCCCGCATTTTGTCGACGAGCATGATCCGGCGCCTGCGCCCAAACGCCTGGGGCGGGGCCTGACGGAATATGTTCTGCGCACGGGTGAGCCGCTTCTGGCGACTCCCAAAGTATTTGAGGAACTCGTAGCCAAAGGTGAAGTCGAGCTGATTGGAGCTCCTTCCCTAGACTGGATGGGAGTGCCACTACGTGCGGGCAGTCAGACATTCGGAGTACTCGTGGTGCAGAGTTATCGCGAGGATGTGCGTTTCGGAGAACGCGATAAGGAAGTCCTGACCTTCGTTTCGCAACAACTCGCCAGCGCCATCGATCACAAGCGTCATGAAGAGGCGCTCCGCCAATCTGAGTCCCGCTACCGATCGCTCGTTCAAAGCGCCGTGTACGGAATCTACCGATCGAGCGTCGACGGACGATTTCTGGATGTGAATCCTGCGCTGATCCACATGCTGGGCTACGATTCGGCGGACGAGGTGGTGAAACTCGATCCGCAGCGGGAAGTTTTTGTCGAACCGGCGGAGCACGAACGGCTACTCCAGGAATTTCAGCGAACCGGATGTCTCGACAGTGCGGAAGTCCGTTGGAAACGGAAGGACGGCAGCGTCATCACCGTACGACTCAGCGGACGAGCGGCCACCGAACTCGATGAAGCCGACCAGGCGCTCGAAATCATTGCCGAAGATATAACTGAGCGGCGCGCGCTGGAAGATCAGTTCCGGCAGGCGCAAAAGATGGAGGCTGTCGGCCGTCTCGCTGGTGGCGTGGCCCACGACTTCAACAACCTGCTGATGGTGGTCAGCGGGTACACCGAAGTTCTGATGGAAGCGCTGGATCAGAACGATCCTCTGCTAGTCAAGGTTCAGGCCATTCAACAGGCCGCGGATCGGGCAACCACGCTCACCCGGCAACTGCTCGCGTTCAGCCGGAAGCAGTTGCTGGAACTCAAAGTGGTGGACGTGAATTCCATCGTTGCAGATATGGAGCGACTGTTGCGTCCTTTGATCGGCGAAAACATTGACCTCACCACCAAGCTGACTCCGAACGTGGGACATACGCGTGCGGATGCCGGCCAGTTGGAACAGGTGATCATGAACCTGGTCGTCAATGCCAAAGACGCGATGCCGGATGGCGGCCGAATTCTGATTCAGACCAGCGAAGCAGACCCGGATACCGCACGCCGCGAACATTCGTTGATTGAGCCCGGCACCTACATCCTGCTTTCGGTTTCGGATACCGGCGCAGGCATGGACAGAGAAACCCAGTCGCGCATTTTCGAACCATTCTTCACCACCAAGGAAAAAGGCAAAGGCACCGGCCTGGGGCTCTCGACGGTCTACGGAATCGTCAAGCAGGGCGGAGGCTACATCTTTGCGCAAAGCGAACCGGGATGCGGCACAACCTTTCGCATTTACCTCCCACGCGTTGCCGATCCGGCGGATTCTCCGCGTGTGGACAAGCACGCGCAAGCCGCCGCGGGCGGATCGGAAACGGTGCTGCTGGTGGAGGATGAAGAATCCGTGCGCGAACTGGTCCGCGAGACGTTGAAAACGCGAGGCTACACGGTGATCGAAGCGAGCGATGGAATCGCGGGCATGCGCGTCTCGGAAGAGTATCAGGGCAACATCGAAATCCTGATCACCGATGTTGTCATGCCCGGCATGAGCGGGCGCGAACTGGCCAAGCGCGTGGCGGCGGCGCGTCCCAATATCAGAGTGCTTTATCTCTCCGGCTACACCGAAGACGCCATCATCCACGAGGGCGCTCTCGAGCCCGGCACGGGCTTCCTGCAAAAGCCGTTCACCCTGCAAGTACTGGCGAGGAAAGTGCGCGAAGTTCTGCAGGGCGAGTCCGACTGATCGCTGTCGTAACCACATCACTCCATCCACGGAACAGTCCCGAACGCTGGCGGAGGGGCGCCGCAGCATGCGCTGGACAAACGAAAGGAAACGATATAAAAAGAAAGTCGAAGGAAAGCAGACGGTAAGCGCACGCGCTCGCCTTGTGGACCCAGGAGCTGGTTTGCTGAACGAAGAACGTCGTCGGGCGATTCTCGAAATTCTCAACCGGGAGAGCCGCGTACTCGTATTGGACCTGGCCAAGCGGTTCGAAACCTCGCAGGTTACGATTCGCAAGGATCTGGAGACGCTGCACGCGCACGGACTGGTTCACCGGACGCATGGAGGGGCTCTCCCAGCGCATGAACGGGCACTGGAAGATCCGACCCTCCGCGAAAAGGAAAAGCTCCATCGGCAAGAGAAGTTGCGTATTGCTGAAGCGGCGGCTGGCAGAGTGCAGGAGGGCCAGGTGGTGATCCTGGATTCCGGAACCACCACTACCGAGATTGCGCGCGCGCTGCGCAACTTTCGCAATCTTACGATTGTGACCAACGCCGTGAATATCGCGGCCGAACTCTCGGGCACGGCGCTCGAGGTGATTCTGACCGGAGGCACGCTGCGCAAGAACTCGTTCTCGCTGGTCGGACCGATCGCGGAAGAAACGCTGCACCGTCTTCACGCCGACTTGCTGTTTCTCGGAGTCGACGGATTTGATGTGCAATATGGCTTGAGCACGCCTAATTTGCTGGAGGCGAAAGTGAACCGGGTCATGGTGGAGATCGCGAAACGGAAGGTTGCGGTATGCGATTCAAGCAAGTTCGGCCGAAAAAGCCTCTCGCTGATTGCTCCGCCTTCCGCCCTGGACGAAGTGATCACGGATCATGGAATACCGAAGGCGGACGCGCGCGCTCTGAAGAAGACTGGGATTGAGGTGACCCTTGTCTAAGAAGCGAAGCAACGGCCGGACGAGAGAGCGAAAAACCGCGTCTGTCGTGTCTTCTGCAGCCTCTTCCCGCTCGTCTTCTCCGGGAGCATCCACCCTCATCGAAATCCTGAGCCAGCCGCTGTGCTGGACAACTTGCCTCAAAGACCTGCATGAGGGCGGTACGTTGAAGGGCATCGCGGCGAGGTTTTCGGGAGCACAGGAATGGCTGTTTGTCGGATGCGGATCGAGTTACTACGTGGCCCAGGCCGCGGCCGCCACCATGACGGCTCTCACGGCAAAGCCTTCGAGAGCAGTGGCGGCATCGGAGATCCTGCTGTTCCCCGAGTTAATCCTCATTCCAAAAGGGTGTTTGCCCGTGCTGATTTCGCGCTCGGGACGCACTTCCGAAGTCTTGAAGGTGGCCGAGTTATTGCGAGCGCGTGGCATTGACACCCTGGGCATCAGCTGCGCGCCGGGACAGAAGCTCGAGACGCTGGTGACGACCGCGATTGTTTTACCGTCTGCTGACGAACAGAGCACCGTAATGACGCGCTCGTTCACATCGATGCTTATGGCATTGCAGGCGCTGGCCGCAACCATATGCGGCCGCGAGGACTTTCTCGCGTCGCAACACGCAATCATCAGGCCGGCGGAAAAATTGCTTGATGCTTTGCCGCGGCGGGTAAGCAAATTTGTGGAGCAACACCAGTTCGCCGACTACGTGTGTCTGGGACAGGGACCGCTGTTTGGTATTGCGTGCGAATCGGCGCTCAAGTTGACCGAGATGTCGCTGTCTTACGGCCAAAACTTCCATACGCTGGAGTTCCGGCACGGACCCAAGTCGATCGTCAGCAAAGATACCCTGATCATGTTTCTTCTCTCCGAGAGCGGATTCAAGTCGGAAGTAGAAGTGCTTGAGGAAATCAAGGCACTGGGCGGCACAGTCATGGTGGTTGCGAACCAGGCCAGTGAGCGAGTTCGGGCCGCCGCCGATTTGCTGATCGAACTGGACATCCCGGCTCCGGAATTGGCGCGGCTGCCACTCTACCTGCCGCCCCAGCAGTTAATGGGGCTGTATACCGGTCTCAAGAAGGGCCTCGACCCCGACAATCCCAAAAATCTGAGCCGGGTCGTGTTGCTGGCTGACGAATCTTCTGAAACATCCGAACATGCCACGCTTTGACGTCACGCTGGCCGGGGAACTGAATCTCGATCTGATTCTTTACGGGCTGCCGGCGGAACTCCCCGCGGAGCGCGAACTCCTCGCGCGCCACATGATGCTCACGTTGGGGAGTTCGGCCGCGATTGTTGCGCACAATCTGGCCGCGCTCGGATGCCGGGTAGGATTTATCTCGCGCATCGGCGACGACCCTCTCGGCCAGGTTGCGGTCGATCGGCTGACCGCCGGTGGCGTGGATGTAAGCAAGGTCCGAAGAGTTGCCGGAGAAAGTAAGACGGGACTTACGGTAATCCTGCAGCGCGAACTGGAGCGCAACATTCTCACCTATCCTGGAACGATTTTTGATCTGACGCTTGCGGACCTCGATTTCGACTACCTCACCGACTCCGGCCATTTTCATCTATCGTCGTTCTACCTGCAGCGCGGGTTGCGGCCGCAAGTACCGGAATTGTTCCGCCGGCTGAAGGCCGAAGGGCTGACCATTTCGCTCGACACCAACGATGATCCTGATGGCAATTGGGAAGGCGGATTGTTAGACGTGCTGAGATACGTGGATGTGTTTCTGCCCAACGCGCGCGAGGCCCGGAGAATTACCGGGATCGAGGATCTCGAAAAAGCAGCGGCACGGCTCGCCGAGATGGTGCCTCTGCTGGTCATCAAGTTGGGCGAGCAAGGAGCGATGGCCCTGCGCGGAAGGGAACGTTTTCAGAGTGACGCGGTAAAAGTCGACTTGGTGGACCCAGTGGGAGCGGGAGACAGCTTCGATGCCGGATTTCTCGCACAGTACCTACAAGGGGCGGATTTGCAAACCTGTCTTGCATCGGGAAACCTGGCAGGTGCCTTTTCAACCACGATGGCTGGAGGCACGGAGGCGTTTCGGGATCGAGAGCGTCGGGAGAAGTTTTGGAGGGAACGCGGCTACTAGCTGCTGGCTGAGCCATCGTGTCGCGCATGTTTTTGTCATTCCGATGCCGCGCAGCGGCGGAGGAATCTGCGACGCCAAGAAGCGTGCGTATACGACCAATTCAGACGGCGCATGCAGCTCGTAGCGCCGGCATCCTGCCGGCATCTGTGGTTACGCCAAAGAGCCGGCGAGACGCCGGCGCTACTTTGCCAAAAAAGATTCCTCCGGCGTTCCAGCTTCGGAATGACAAGGCTTGAGGAAACCTGTCCCGTCGCCAGGTAACATGTTACTCTCGCCCCTGCACTCTGGAGTCAAGCCACAGAGCCCACGCGGGCGCAACCTTTCTGCTAAATTCCCATTCTATATAGACAACATATTTGGGGGCAGCAAAGACGCCGGGCATGGGGCGCGTGCTGATGGCATCCTGCGCAACTTTGCTCTCAACCTCGGGTTCAATCCATTTACTTTCACTGTGAGAGGCGGAGGCGTCGTGTCCATAGCTAGCGCTGCTTCAGGGTCTTCCTTCAGGATTGTTTCTTCCAAATTCACAAACAAGATCATGGTAGCGGGCCTATGTGGATTGCTCGCATTCGCGCTCGGATGCGGCTCGAGTAGCACCTCCAGCGGCAGCGGTCCTTTTAGCAACGCCAGCCTGAATGGTTCGTACGTATGTCAATTGGTCGGGAACGACTCGTTTATCGACTCCGCCAATAATCTGCAGAGCGAGTCTTACACTGAGACCTTGGTTATCACGACCGATGGAGCCGGCCACCTGAAGGGAGTAGAGGACTTCAATTCGAGCCTGCCAGCTACGGGATTCGTAGCGGGAACCGCGTTCACCGGAACATACACCGTCGGACACGACGGAAACGGGTCGATGACGCTCAACTTCAGCGCCCCCTCCAGTGGGCAGATTAACTTGTCGATCACGATGGAGAACACGTCGAAGTTCTACGCGGTGGAGGCCGACGCGTTCGCGAACTTCAGCGCGAATGCCGCGGGAGAGGGTATCAAGCAGAACAGCAGCGCACTCAGCACTCCCCCTACCAGCGCCAGCTTCGTCATGCGTGCGCACCAGGAACTGCCATCATCTTCGGCAACGGTGGGAACCTTGAACACTAGCAGCGCCACGAGCATTACCGGGACCATCGATGTGCTTCGCGCGGGCGCGTTGCTGCCCCAGTTGACGCTGACGTCAGGAACACTCTCGGCTCCGGACTCGAATGGCCGGGGCACGCTGGTGTACACGGATAGCGCATCCTCACCGGTGACAACCCACTACGAGTACTACATCCTCGACGCAAACACATTCTTGTTAATGCAGTCCGACCCGACGTTGCTGGCAACGGGACGCGCAGAAGCGCAGGCGAGCGCCGCTTTGACGCTCGCGGGAAATTACGCATTCGGAAGCCGTGGCGACACGGATACAAGCATTGGAGGCGTGCGCAGCGTCGGAGTGTTCACCGCGAGCGGAGGATCGATTACCGCTGGCAAGCTCGATTCCGCGCAGGATGGCACGTCGGTTTTCTTTAACCAGGATTTCACTGGAAACTATACGCAGGGCTCAAACGGGCGAGTACAGGTAACCTTGATCCCCTCAGGTGGGGCTTCGGTGATGATTCCGGAAGTATTCTGGATGGTCAGCCCGTCACGCGCTTTCTTTCTCGTCAATGCCAATAACAAGGTCGAGGATGGCACCGTCGACATGCAACAGCAGAGCACATTCGCCGCTGCCGACGTGAAGGGCCAGTACGCGCTCGTGATGGACGGATACAATGCCAGCAATCTCCTTACTCGTGCCGGCACGCTGATTTCCGACGGCAACGGCAATTTGCAACTCAACGAAGAGGCAAATTCGTTTGTCTCACGCAATCTGCCGGGACTCATCAACGATCCGCCCACTTTGCCGGGCAACTACACAGTGGACTCGAACGGCCGCGTGTCGGCAACGATCAGTTCGGTCTCCAGCAATCTTGTGATCTACATGGTGTCGCCGAGTCAGGCATACATCCTGCAGAACGATCCATCCACCGAGATTTCGGGGACGCTCCAGCTGCAGACTTCGCCGTAGTCTATTTCGAATGATTCGGCCGCGTTCCCGTGCACCCATCACGCGCATACGTGTAGTTCATCACAGCGCAGCAGCGCTGGTTGAAACATACTGTGGACCTCCGGCAGGAAATCGGGCTGTATCCGTCCTGGACAGTGGCAAAGGGGAGCAACCTGCTTGCTCAACTTCCGCCCCGCAGGACGGAATCTCTTGCTGTGAAATCAACAGACGGATTCTGAGCTGGAGACTGAACTAATTTTGTGGAGAGGCGGGCGTCCCAGCTCGCATTGACGGGCGAGACGCCCGTCGCTCCATGTGTTAAGTCGCCGCACGGAGCAGTACTGGCTGTCCGACCGCCACTCGACCCACGCGCGTGACTGCGCCGTACACTCCCGCGTTGTTCTGGTTCGCACGAACAATCGCTTTCATCACTTCTGGAGCCGGACTCGCTGAGTCAGGATCAAGGTTCACCATCGAGCAGCGGAGATCGCGCATGGTGGCGGTAATGGCAGGGGCGTCATCTCCCTCGCCGAACGAGAGCACACTGCCAACCCACTCATCTTCCTGGAAAGGAAGCGACCGCAGTAAACGAACCACAACATTCGGGCGAAACCGGCGCACGTCCAGGCTCCGCCCTGAGAGTCGTCCGATCTCGTGCACCGTATCGGAAGCGATCACGGAGATGTTCGCGTCATCGAAGATGCCGTTCTTCAAATGCATCATCTGAACTGGAGAACCGTACCGACGTCCTACCTCCGTCTCCAAGTCTTCCCCAAAGATCGGCATCTCTTCGCCATCCGGCGTGCGAATATGCGTGGGAAGGTCTCCCTGAGCCCCGTCTGGACGGCGCTGCGGAGCAAACAGGAGCAGGTCGGGAAGCTTGCTGGCTGTCAGCCATGGAAACCCGCCGCGGTCATCCAGGCGCCGGAATGCCAAGCGTCGGTCACCCTCGAGGCCGTGCCAGCCCAGGTTGGCAGCCTCCAGTCGTTCGCCGCCCATGGACTTCACCGGATACCGGAAGATCGCCTCCACGTATCCGATTTCTGTGAGCATGCTGGGCCAACTCTAACATGGGGCGGACGCGGATCAGGCGTGGAGGGCCGATCCCAGATTTCAGATTGTAGATTTGAGATTTCAGATTGCAGATTTGAGATTTCAGATTGCAGATTTGAGATCTTGCAGATTTGAGATCTCACATTGCAAGTCTCCCATCGAATTGTGTCTCCCATCTCAATGACTCGCTTCCACAAGCAAGTGGCCAGTGAAATCGACCGCCAGCTTTGGAACCTTGCCGGAGGCAGATTCGACTGTGCCCAGGTCTTTTCCTTCCGCGTAATCTGTAACGTGATACCTGCCCGGCCTCAACCCACGCAACTCCACTTCCCCCTTCCACGCACCGTTTTGTTGCGGCGCGAAGAACGCGTAATACATGTTGCCATCTTTTTGGATAGCGTAGGCTTCCGGGACGTCGTAGCCGTAGGTGTACAGATTCAGAAAAGTGCCCTTCGAGAGCATTTTTGAGTTATAGAGGGCAATCCATTTTTTCCAGACTTCATCTTTGTGTTCGGTAAGATTGACCTCTTTGTAGTGTGGGCCGAGTTCGGGCCAGACGAACTTGGTGCCGACCACACCGCCGGTTCCCACCGTGGAGGCAAAGTCTTCTCCATGCTCACGCCAGTTATTGCCGATGCGGTCCATGGTGGAGAGTTCGACATGATCGCCGTATACGGCCGAGTCCGGCCCCAGCAACGCCTTGTACATTTTGATGCGGCGGCGGACTTGAGTTGCGCCCACGGGATCAGCCGTGACCGCCTGATCCATATAGGGCAGCCATGCGAGCGAGGGAGGCGTGCCGCAGGGGCAGCTCTGCGTCACGCTGTTGGGCTTGATCGCCCGCGTGGTCTGGAAGATGGTCTTGTAGACGTCGGCAAGGGCATTCACGGAATCCTGCGGTGACTTGTGATGGTGCGCCGGGTTGTAGCACATGGGCACGGTATAGATGTTGTCGAGCTTCGAGCCGTCGTATCCCCAATCGCGAATGAATTTCTCCGTAAGCTGCTTGTAGTAAGCCTGTACTTCGGGCACAGCCGGACAAAGAGCGGCCAGATTGCGCGTCATGCGCCCGTGCTTGCCATTCTTATCCAGGATGAGCCACTCGGGATGTTCCTGCACGACTTTCGACACGATGTACTTGTGCGACTCCCATTTCCCTTCGCCGTCCTCCGCCGCCAAAGGCAACCACCAGAGTTGCACCAGCATGCCCTGCTTGTGGAAGTCATCGGTCATTTTCTTGATGGAATCGTCAGGGAACGTGTCGGTACGCGGGTTCCAATCGCCGTATGTATCGAACCAGCGATCGTCAAGCGTGGCCCACTCAATACCCATCTCCTTGAGCTTCGGGATCGTCCCTTCCATCAACGCGGGCGTGACATTGAACTCGTATCCCCATCCGCACCAACTGACGTTGTAGGCCTCGCCCGAAGGCTTGGGAAGATTCCAGCCTTCCTTCTGCAGAACACCCGACCACATCCGCAAGGGCTCGTAGAAATCTCCCGCATAGACCGCGACAAAGCTGCGCGGGGTCGAGTAGGTCTCGCCGGGTTTCAAGGTAGTTTGCGCGGGGATCGCAATGCCGGCGTCGACCCGGGCGTCGGCATCGACTTTGACGGGAAGAGAAAGCGTCAGCGGCAGGGTCTCGACGTGCCCGATGGCTTCGCCAACGCTCGCTGTCCAGAAAGCAACCACCGGAATGCCGCCTCCGTAGCCGCCTTTGACTGCCTGTCCCATGGCGTTCGGCTGCGACGTGGTGCGCTGGAGTTGGAAGATGTCGTCTTTGCCCCAATCGTAACTTGCGCCGTCATACGACCACATTTCCCACGGTTGCGCCTTGGGCTCCGCGAGCTTCGCGTTGAATCGGTGCTGCTGCTCAACCACGCGCTCGATCGCGAAATCAGCGCTGCCCACGTTCTTGTATTCCACGGTGGAGAGCAGGAGATTGGGAAAGTCGTCGAAAGCCTCCAGCGTAAGCGTGCGCTGCAAGTTGGTGCCCGAGGGACCGAGCGGGTGGGCGGTAATCTCGATGTGCCTTCCGCGCCCCAGTTTCCCAACCGCTTCCAGCACCTTGGCCTGACCAAATTCGAGAACGAAGTGGATCTCCTTCCCGCCTTGCACGAGGTAGTCGCTTTCGTCGGGTTGTCCGAGCTTGGGCTCGTCCAGAGTGAGGCGCTTGCCATCGCGCAACAGAAACGCCTGTATGTACCCCGAAGGACCAATTTCAAATGCAGCCGCACTCGTGGTCAGCACAAGTGGGCCGCCGGAAGCCGTCTCGACTCTGATGGCGGAAGGCTGGGAGGGCGCTTCCTTGCTCCGCCGCTTTGGCTGGACGCGATTACAAGCGAGTGCGAGAACCATGCTGAGCGCGATCGTTGCAAGAAACGTGACACGAAGAAGCGGCGACTTCACTGGACCTCCTTATTCAGACTGCTCGTCGAGTTCGGGTGGAAGCGGCTGAACAGCCGCTCCGCATTTTTATGATAGAGCTTCTCCAGGACTTCGTCCGGAAGCGCAAGGCCGCTGATCTTGAAACGGCCCTGCCCGGGGGCGCCCCAGTAATCGAAATACTCGTCGGCGGTTTCGAGCCACCGGAAATTATTGCGGTACATCGCCTCGGTAACTTCATTGTCGGTGCCAAACATCACGCGATCCTGATATTTCAAAAACAGTTCGCGGGTGCGGCGAGGCTGGCGTCCGAGTTCCGCTTCCCGGGCTCCAAACTCCACCATCACATTGGGATAGTGATCGAGCATCGCCTGCACCCAGTCGAGGTTTTCCGGCCAGCCCATGTGCAATGAAACGAAAGTGGTGTGTGGATGCCTGGCAAACACGCGGTTCCGCGCTTCGAGCAAGGACTGCAGGCTGGGAAAATCGCGACCATAGAAACTCCAGTCAGGATGCTCGATGAGTTCCTCGTAGCGTTCGTTGGTTGCGTCGATGGGATGGAAGAACGCCTCGGGATCGCCGCTGTGGATGAATACCGGGATGCCCATACGTCCGCATTCCTCCCAGACAGGATCGAGGCGGGGATCGTCGATCGTGAGCAACTTTCCCGACTTGTCGCGCACGCCCAGTCCGAGATCCTTCAAGAGTTTCAGACCACGCGCTCCTCGGACGACCGCGTCGTGGATTTGCGCGACCATCTCTGTTCCGAAGTTGGGGTCGTCGACCTTGCTCCAATCCAGTTGCGTGAAGACCATGAAACGCCCGGGGTAGGGCTTGACCATCTCGTCGACTACGGCCTGCAGTTTGTCACCCCAGAGGCCGGTGAGGATGACGATGGTCTTCACATTGGTGCGATCCATCACTTCGACGACGCGCTCGGGCCGCATGTGCTCATCGATGCGCGCGGCATCGTTGACGTGGTTGTGTACGTCGATCACGTAGAACTTGGCCCGCTCGATTTCATGCGCGGGAACGTGGAGCATTGAGACAGGTTTGAAGTCTTTGAGGAGCAGCGTCTTTTTCTGCTCGGCGTCCGCGGCCGACTTGTATCCGATCTGGGATGATTGTGCCGGGCTCTGGGCCAGCAAGAGGTTCCATCCGAGCGCCCACAGAAACGCCAGTCGGCAAAGGAATGTAATGTTGGCTCGCGGACGTCCTCTCATACCGCTTCCCGCCTTTCGAATTGTTTCCATTTGCTTCGGGATGCCGAGGCCCGCCCGGCAAGACGCCGAAAACCGCCGGGGCCTGCCAAAACGCATCTGCCACATACCAGACTCCCACTGCGGGCTTCCCGGTCAAAAAGGCCGGCCATGAAGTTCAATCTTGACATCGCTCGCAATCGAAAGTAAAAGTAAGAGTTCGTAATATACCATCAGAACCAGGCTGTTCCTCTGTTTTCTTTGTGAAAGCGCCAGCCCGCGGCCGAGGCATGAATTTCGAAACCTGCCGCTGTGCAAAGGAGCGTGCCATGCAAGCATCGCGATTGTTCCACTTCATTTCACTCTTGCTGTGCGTTCTCGCCGGCAGCTTGTGCTTTGCGCAGAAAGATAGCGGCAGCATCGTGGGCACCGTCAAAGATCCAACCGGCGCCGTCGTGTCCAACGCGAGTGTGCAGGTGACCGATGTGGAGCGGGCACAGACTTTCCGCACGACCACCAACGAGTCGGGTGAGTTCGTGGCCAGCCCATTGCGGGTAGGGCGGTACTCCGTAACCGTCGAGAAGGGCGGATTCAAGAAGTCGGTCTCGGAAGTGGTCGAGTTGAACGTGCAGGGCCGCGTAGCCGTGAATATGACCCTGCAAGTCGGGTCGACATCGGAGGAGGTGCTTGTGACCGGCACCGCCCCGCTGCTGGAAACCGAAACTTCGGAGCTCGGGCAGATCGTGGACCGCAAGCGGGTAACCAACCTGCCGTTGAACGGGAGAAACTTCGCTCAGCTGGCCTTGTTGAGCACCGGGACTGCGCCCAGCGAACCCGGCGCACGCGACGAGGGTGGCTACGGTTTCAGCGCGAACGGGGCACGGTCATTGCAGAACAATTTTCTGCTCGACGGCGTGGACAACAACTCAAACTTGCCCGATCTGTTGAACGAAACCAACTTCGTAATCCAGCCGCCCGTCGAGGCCCTGCAGGAATTCAAGGTTCAGACCAACGCGTACAGCGCTGAGTTCGGGCGCGGGAACGGCGCCATCGTCAATGCCGTGATCAAATCGGGCACAAACCAGCTGCACGGCTCGGCATGGGAGTTTCTGCGCAACAATAAGCTGGACGGCCGGAATTATTTCGATGATCCCACCAAGCCGGTCCCGCAGTACCAGCAAAACCAGTTTGGAGCGACTTTCGGTGGCCCCATCGTGCTGCCGCACTTATACGATGGGAGGAACCGCAGCTTCTTTTTTGTGGACTATGAAGGCTTTCGTGTGCGGCAGGCCCAGACGCAGACGGCCTTCGTGCCTCCGACCGCGTGGCGCACCGGAGATTTTTCGAGCCTGATCGATTACACCATGCAGCAGTTCGACAGCAGCGGAAATGCAATCCTGGATTGCAACAACCAACCAACTTACGCTGGTGAGATTTTCGACGCGAAGTTGGCGCAGGTCACCGGGCAGAGTGCGTGCGGCGTCCCCTTCCAGTACGACAGCACGGGCAAGCCTTTGAATGTGATTCCGGCCACGCCAGTCCTGCCCGGTGGAGGGAGTCTTGATCCGCTGGCGTTGCGCCTGGCAGCACTCTACCCGGCGGCGGGTCCAATTCAGCCAAGTGGAAATAACTTTCTGGCGAATCCCGTTCGACGGGAAACACGCAACAACTTCGATGTGCGCGTGGATCAGAAGTTCTCCGACAAGGACAATACATTCTTTCGCTTCAGTTACGAGAATCAGCCCAGCTTCATTCCCGGAACCTTCGGTGGGCTTGCCGATGGTGGAGGTTTTTTCAGCGGAGAAGAGGATTTTTCCTACCGCAGCTTTGCTACGAGCTGGACCCACATTTTCCGGCCGGAACTCATCAATGAATTCCGTCTGGGGTACAACCGTGTCAACGCGCAGCGGTTGCAGCTGAACGCCAACACCAATGTGTCGGCGGACCCAAGCATTAATTTTCCGGGCGTTCCGTTCTCGCCCGGAATCGGTGGTCTGCCGCAGCTGACTTTTTCGGATGTGGCCACGCTGGGCAGCCCGACTTTTTTGCCCTCCAAAGAGTTGCAGAACTCGTACACGCTGTCGGAGAACCTCACCTGGGTGCGGGGACGACACACCTGGAAGTACGGGACGGAGATACGGCGAGAGGAGTTCACCATCTATCAACCGGCAGCAGCGCGCGGAACGCTGGCATTCGGCAGCACCTTCACGGACAATCCCGCAGCCATCGGGACCGGCGGCACGGGATTCGCCTCGTTCATGGCGGGACTGACGGACGGCGGCAGCATCAACAACCTACACAACGTGGACTACTTCCGGAACACGTATGCGTTCTATGCCCAGGACGACTGGAAGGTCACACCCTCGATCGTGCTGAACCTGGGATTACGGTATGAACTTTTCGGGACGGTGTCAGACCGCTTCAACGACATAGGCAACTTCGACCTGAGCAACCCGACCAACCCAACGATCTTTGTGCCCAAGGGACAGACTGCGCAACTCACACCGTTCATCGCGCAGTACGTCAAGATCAGCGCAACCGGAAGTCGTGGTCTGATCAACTCGGACCCGAACAATTTTGCGCCGCGCATCGGCATGGCCTGGCAAATGATGCCAAAAACCGTTTTGCGTGCGGGTTATGGCATCTTTTACGGAGGACAGGAAAACGGACCCTATTCGAACCCAAGCCCAGGATTCAATCCCCCATTTTTCGTGAACCAGTCCTTCGTAGCGCCCTGCGGAGCGCCAGCAGCGAATCCCCTGTTCCAGGACTGCCGGGTAGCGAGCATCCCTACGCTGGCCAGTGGGTTCCCCGCGAATTCTCTGGTCGACCCAAACACACCCATCTTTTTCTCGGTCGACAAAAACCTGCGAACGCCCTACATGCAACAGTGGCACCTGGGCATTCAGCAGGAATTGCTCGGGAACAGCGTGTTCGCTTTGACCTACGCCGGATCGAAAGGGACCAAGCTCTACACCTTCTTTAATGGCAACCAGGCGGAGCCTACGGCGGACCCGAGCGCCGCAACGGCGCCTCGGCGGCCGGTCTTCGCAACTGTAATTGGAGCAGCAACTCCCTGTTCGCTGGCCGACTCCAGCAACTGCGCCCCAGTCTTCGATACCGGCATCGACTGGTTCCGGTCCACCGGATCCTCGAACTACCACTCACTCCAGGCGCGCTTCGAAAAGCGCTTCTCGAAGGGATTACAATTCGAGGCATCCTACACGTACGCGCACTCCCTCGACATTGCTTCCAATGCGAACCTCGGGCCCACGCAGAACAACAGCGACTTCCGCGACTTCCGCATCCCTCAGCAGGAGTACGGAAACTCCGACTTCGATGTGCGGCACCGCTTTGTCATCAACTCGATCTACGAGCTGCCCTTCGGGCACGGCAAGCGTTTCCTCGGGAACGCGGGCGGAGTGGCGAACCAGATCGTGGGCGGATGGCAAATCGCGAACATCATTTCGCTTTCGAGTGGAAACTGGTACACCGTGCTGGACTCCAACGGAAATTTTGCCAACGCGGACGGTGGAGCTGGCGGCGTATCGCAGCGGCCTGACCAGGTAGGCAATCCGAACAAGGCAGGACCGGTGCTGGGAAACCCGAATCCGCAGTGTCAGGTTCTGGTTTCGCAAGGCGGGCTTGCGCCCGACAAAATTCGTACGCCCACTGCGTGGTTCAACACCTGCGCTTTTACTGATCCGGCTCTGGGTTCGTTCGGAAATGTCGGACGCAACACAATCGAGTCCCCGGGCTACAGAACTTGGGACTTTTCGCTCTTCAAGTTCTTCCAGACCTCAGAGCGAACAAACCTGGAATTCCGCGCAGAGTTTTTCAATCTGCTGAACCACACCAATTTTCTGTTTGCAAACAGCGGTCCACAAAATGGAAACAACGCCACCATCCTGGGGACATCACAATTCGGCAGCCTGACGGCGGCGCGGCCTCCCCGCCAGATTCAGTTTGCGTTAAAGTTCAGTTTCTAGGGCAGGCACATATCCAGTGCCAAGACTTTGTCATGGCTAAGGCCTGTCATGGTTAGGCCTTGTCATAGTTAAGGCCTTGTCATAGTTAAGGCCTTGTCATAGTTAAGGTCTTGTCATGGTTAAGGTCTTGTCATAGTTAAGGTCTTGTCATAGTTAAGGCCTTGTCATAGTTAAGGCCTTGTCATAGTTAAGGCCTTGTCATAGTTAAGGCCTTGTCATAGTTAAGGCCTTGTCATAGTTAAGGCCTTGTCATTCCGAGCGCAGCGAGGAATCTGCTGCGCACAACGGCGTGCAGAAAGAGATTCCTCGCTGTGCCCGGAATGACAAGTGTGAATTTACGTCCGTACCTATCCGGGCAAACCTACCCAACTTGCCACACCGTATCGAGCACGGTGCCGTCCACCCACTTCACGACCGCAACCGGACGGTCGCCGAGTTTGGGACGGGCCGGCCTGCCCCCGCAGATTTGCTCTACTTCCGTCTTGATGTCCTGAATCGGCCGGATGGGAAGCTTCGAGCCTTTCACAGCATCGAGCAGATCCTTGCGCAATGGGTTGATCGCGATGCCTCGTTCAGTGACGACGACATCGATCATTTCGCCGGGGCCGGTAAGAGTAGTGACTTCATCGACGATCACCGGAATCCGGTCGCGGAAAGACGGCAGCGCGAGAATGCTGCACCCGGAGAACAGGCAATTCTGCCATCCGCCGATCCCGTGCAATAGACGGCCGTCGGAGTGAGTAACCACGTTGGCGTTGAAATTGACGTCGACTTCCGTCGCGCCCAGCACGACCGCATCGACCATCGAGGCAAAATTCCCCTTGCCGTGGTAGTTGTAAGACGTGAACGGCGAGGTCGCAACGTGACGCGGATCGTTGGCGATCGACTTCACGCCCTCCAGATCGAACGTCTGGCCATCGAGGATGTAATCGGTCAGGCCTTCCTGCAGCAAATCGACTAAGTATTTTGTCGAGCCGCCCCGCACGAAGCGCGCTTTCACACCAGCTTCTTTCATCATGCGGCGCAGGTAGTCGACGAAGGCCAGCGCGATGCCTCCAGCTCCCGCCTGAAACGAAAATCCATTCTTCATGATCCCTGCATCGCGCAGAAAGCGAGCCACGAACTCCGCAATGCGCAGGCGGTCGGGCGAACGCGTGATCTGCGTGGTGCCGGAAACAATTTTCGCGGGATCGCCGATGCAATCGACCTCGACCACATAATCGACGTTGTTACCCTGAATCTGCCAGGGCACGCACGGGAACGGAACGAGACTGTCCGTCACGACAATCACGTGGTCAGCGTAGGTGGAGTCAGCGAGCGCGAACCCGAGCGAACCGCAGGCAGACTTCCCATGTGAGCCGTCGGCATTGCCGAAAGCGTCCGCCGTGGGAGCGGCAATCACCGCAATGTCAATGTGTACTTCGCCATCCTGGATCGCCTGCCAGCGCCCGCCATGAGACCTCAGCACGCCCATGCCGCGCATCTTGCCTTGCGTGCAGTAGTCACCCAGGGGCCCGTTCATCGAGCCTTCGATGTGGTGGATGACGCCTTTCTCCATCAGGCCAATGGCATCCTTCTGTGAAGGAAACGAGGCGCTCGGAAACCAGAGCAGGTCTTTCACGCCGATCTTCGCGGCAGCTTCCAGCATCATGAGCGCGACCCTGTCGCCGTCGCGCAAGTGGTGATGGTTCGAAATAACCATCCCATCCCGAAGGCCACATTTGCGGAGCGCAGTTTCGAGGTCAGGCAGACGCTTGTCGCCGTTCTCGGGATAATCCTTGCTCGAGCGAACCGGCGGAGCCTGCTTGCGCCCGCGCGGCTGGTACTTGCCCACTCCCAGATAGGGGATCTGCGGCTTGCCGTTCACCATGGTGGGCACGCGCCGCTGGGCGGCATTGTGGGCGAGTTCGACGCGTTCGGTCATGAGGTAAAAATCTTCTTCACCACAGAGTCACAGAGAACTTCCCGGGGCGGGTGCCCACTCAAGCTCCACTTGGGTCTTTACGCCAGACCCATCGACTTCGCGCGCGCCACTAACTTCAAGGCGCGCTGGACCACGGGAGGATCGATCATCTTCGATCCCAAACTCACCACCGCGACGCCGCGCTGCTGGGCGTCTTCGAACGCGCTCACAATCCTTTGCGCCTTTTCGATCTCGGCGGCCGAAGGCGCGAACGCCGCATGAATCACCGGGATCTGCGCAGGATGGATGCAGCCCATGCCTTCGAAGCCGAGCGCGCGCGCGGCTTCTGCCCACTGCTTCAGGCCTTCCATGTCGCCGACGTCGCTGTACACAGAATCAATCGCCTGCACACCGGCTGCGCGCGCAGCATTGACCAGGCGCGTGCGCGCATATTGCGACTCACGGCCTTCGGCAGTTTTCACAACGCCTAAGTCGGCGGTGTAGTCTTCAAGACCGATCGTCAGGGCAACGACATTTTCCGTGGCAGCCGCGATAGGAGCGGCGCTCTCGATTCCCTGCCCCGATTCAAGAATCGGCATCAGCCAGATCGGGCGATTGATCTGGTGTCGCACCTTCAGCTCCGCAATCATGTTATCGACCTGCGTGACTTGCCCGGGATGCTCGACCTTGGGGATGAGGACGACGTCGGGCGCTTCCGGAATGATTTCGGCGAGGTCTTCGAGGCCGAGAGGCAGTTGGTTGATGCGCACCATGCGCTCGCAGGAGCCAAAGTTCACAGCACGCAGCGTATTGCGAACGAGAATGCGCGCCGCATCTTTCTCCGCCGGATGGACCGAGTCCTCTAGGTCGAGAATGATGGCGTCGGGCCCATGGAGGCCAGCGTTGATTGCGTACTTGGGCTCGGTGCCGGGCAGATAGAGCCGCGAGCGGCGCAGGCGATCTTTGGCCGAAGGTGCGGGCGGCGCGATTTTCTCCGGCAGAGCTTTGTGGCTGTTGGCGAGCCCGGCCCGGCGGACGGCAGTCTCGATGCGGGCCGCAATCACGTAGGGCAGTGCACCCTCATCGTGGATGGACACTTTCGCGTTCTTTACGCCCAGCGTTTCGAGCACGTGACGAGCCTGGGTAAGAATCGCTTCTCCATAATAAGGACCGACGCGGGATTCGAGGCCGAGTTCGATGCCGCCCGAGTCGCGAGATTCGATGGCGACGTGGAGGTCGGAGCGGACATCTTTTCCCGAATGTCCAGCTTCGGCGGATTTTCTATCGGCGGTCATAAAAAAACTACTCCCCAAACGACACGGAGGACATTAAGGTCAACCTATGTTAAGGCAATTGCGCTCCGAGTCTTCGTGTCCACTCTGGTTCCTCAGAGCTTCGCCAGGATGGCGTCGGTCATTTGCACCGTGGAAGCCGCGCCCTGGCTGATCGACTTTGCTCCGCCGGAGATGCGCATCATGTCGTAGGTGCGGACTTTACCTTCTTTCACAACCTCGGCAACGGCGTTGCGAATACGTTCGGCCTTATCGTTTTCGCCTACGTGCTCGACCATCATGGCCGCGGAAAGAATCATGGCAATCGGATTCACAATGGGTGGATTCAACTCGGCATACTTGGGGGCGGAACCGTGCGTGGGCTCGAAGACGGCAACCGTGTCGCCAATGTTGCCTGAGGCGGCGAAGCCGAGTCCGCCAACCAGCCCGGCGAATGCGTCCGACAAAATGTCGCCGAATAGGTTCGAGGCTACTATCACGTTGTAGTCTTCGGGATTCTTGTTGAGCCACATCAACTGCGCGTCGATGTTGGTGGACCAGAGCTGGATCTCGGGATAATTCTTCTGCACTTCCTTGGCGGTCTCTTCCATCATGCCGGAAGTTTCGCGCACCACGTTGGGTTTCTCGCAGATGGTTACGCCCTTGAATTTCTTCTTCTTCGCGTATTCGAAGGCGGCGGTGACGATGCGGCGGGCAGCCGGGCGCGTGATGATACGTACGCTCACGGCGAGGTCCTGCCCAGGAACGTTGGCGAAAGCTTTGAACTTCGCATGAGAGTTCAGGGCAGTGCGCACGATCTCAGGCGGGTTCGTCCACTCGATGCCGGCATACATGCCTTCCGTATTCTGGCGGAACACTGTGGTGTTGATGTGCGGCTCCTCGAAACCGCCGTCGGTGCGTTTGCGGATGTAGTTCAGCGGGTTCCCGGTGAAGCCGACGCAGGGACGCATGCAGATGTCGAGATTGAATTTCTGTCGCATGGTCACGATGGGCGAATAGTAGACGTAGCCTTTGCCCTGCAGTTCGGGCTTGAGTTCGGCCTGCGCGGTCTTGTTTGGTTTGGAGGTGATGGCGCCGAACAGGCCCAGCTTGTGCTTGGTCAGAAGCTCAATCGTGCGCTCGGGCAGCGCGTTGCCGTTGTTACACCAGCAGTCCCAGCCAATGTCGGCATGAACATAATCGGCGTCAAAGCCGACCGCCTTGAGCACACGCAGTGACTCGGGCAGAACCTGGTTGCCGATGCCGTCGCCCGGCATCGTGACTACGGTGTGTTTGGACATGAGAGCGGATTTCTCCTTAGCTCTAAACGTTTTCACCACAGAGTCACAGAGTCACAGAGAGATTGAGTTTGCAAACAAGACTAATAAAATTGTCATTCCGAGCGGAGCGAGGAATCTCTTTCTGATCATCTCCCATTCACGAGTTCAGTCCCAATCTCTTCGCGACCAGATTCTCCACTCCTTCGGCAATGACCAGCGATTGCGGCACGCTTCCCAGCGGCGGAAACGCAAATTTCTCTCCCTGCCACGTGATTACGCTCGACGTGAAATCGATGTCGATCTCCTCGCCCGGAATGATCGTCTTCTCTTTGGCCGCAATTTCTTTTGCGAACTGCTCGCGCAGGCGCTTCACCAACTCCGGAACCTCCACGCACAGAAAGCCGTTGTTATACGCATTTCGCAGGTAAGTCTGAGAAAAGCTGGCAGCGATCACTAGCGGAATGCCTTTTGCTTTCAGGCACGTGACCGCCTGTTCCCGGCTGGAACCGGTGCCGAAGTTGAAGCCTCCAACAATTACATCGCCCGCGCCCGTGCGCGGCCCGAATTGCGGATCGTAGTTTTCCATGACGACTTTCGCCATCATTTCTTTCGTCATGTCGTCGCGGTAGGTATAGTCCTTGCCATAAATGGCGTCGGTGTTGACGTTGTCCTGCGGCATGAACACCAGGCGTCCTTTTACTCGCGCTGGAAAGCCTTTGAGGATTTCGACTTTTTCGACGCTTCCACCACGGTTCGCCGCAAGTTCCGTATAGCGGCGCTCGGGATGGCGGTCGGCGAATTCGTGCGGCCCGCGGATGTATCCGGCCACGGCTGACGCCGCGACTACTTCGGGACTGGCGAGATAGCACTGCGCGTCGCGCGATCCCATGCGTCCCTTGAAATTGCGGTTGGTGGCGGAAATGCCAACTTCGCCTTTCTCGAGCAGGCCTACGCCGAGCCCAATGCACGGTCCGCATCCGGCCGGCAGCGGACGTGCGCCCGCGTCCATGAGCGTCTGCCAGGTGCCACGTCTTTCGGCTTCTTCCTGCACCCACTTGCTGGCTGCGCCCAGATAGAACTGCACACTCTGTGCAACCTTCTTCCCTTTTAGAACTCTTGCGGCGGCGGCCAGATCTTCGAGTCGCGAGTTCACGCAGGAGACGAGATAGGCCTTATGAATCGCCACCTTCTTGCGCTCCATCTCGGCCAGCGATTGCATCACCTGCACCGTGTCAGGGCCGGAGACGTGAGGAGTGACTTGCGCGAGGTCGAGCGTGATCTTCGCAGCATAGGCGGCGTGGGCATCAGGGTGCGGCGAATTCCTGGTCCAACTCTCGAGGTCGGCCTCGGTGAAGCGCTCGATGCCTTGTGCTTTCAACCGCTGGTGCACTCCGCGCAAGTAAGCGATCGTGACTTCGTCGACGGGAAACCATCCCACCAGCGGTCCCCACTCAGTGGTCATGTTTGAGATCGACAGGCGCGCGTCCATGGAAAGCGAGGCCACCCCGGGTCCGGTGAATTCAATAGCGGCGTTCAGGACCTCGTCATGGTTGTAGAGACCGCAGAGCGTGATGATTACGTCTTTGCCGGTCGCTCCTTCGGGCAGCTTGCCTTCGAGGCGCACTTCAACCGAACGCGGGATCTGCCACCAGAATTCGCCCGTGGCCCAAACGGCAGCCGCATCCGTGCGCACGATAGGTGTGCCGATCGCGCCGAGCGCACCGTACATGTTCGAGTGCGAGTCGGACGCCACAACGAAAGACCCGGGCACGACGTAACCGCGCTCGACCATGATCTGGTGCCCGATGCCAGAACCGGCGGGATAGAAGTCGACGCCGTGCTCTTTGGCGAAGGCTTCGATGGCGCGATATTTTTTCTGATTCGATTCGTCCTGGTTCTGGATATCGTGGTCGAGCGCAAAGACGAGCTGTTTCGGATCATGAATTTTCTTAGCGCCAATGCCTTTAAACTTGCTCATCACGGCAGACGTATTGTCGTGTGTCATAACGCGATGCGGGCGAATAGAGAGAAAGTCTCCCGCGCGCAACGGCCGCGATGGGCCCTCGGCCATGTGGCTCTGAGCAATTTTTTCAACAACAGTTTGAGGCATACTTAACCTCCGTATTCCCACGAACCGCGTAGGCACAGGCGCCATCGCCTGTGCAGGCGAGCGCAGCTCGCCTCGCCTTTGCGGCGAGCACTATCTCCAGCCCTCAATCATCTGCGCCGTTGCGTCCTTGCTCCGGCCTTATCACCGGCCTTTGCGACTAATGCCCTTCGTGCTCGTACATCCGCCTTCATCAGTCCCATGATCTTCGAAACCGAGCTGATCTTCTCCAAACCCCAAATCGCATCTTTCAGTTTCTTTTGGGCCTGAGGAGACAGAACGCCGTCCGCCAGCGCCGAGAATTTTTCTTCGATTTCCTGATCGGTGAGCGGATTGCGCGGATCGCCTTTCGGGTAATCGAGTTGCTCGGTGAAGCTCTGCCCGTCGGTAGTTGTGATGGTTACAATCACCCGCTGCAGTGCCGGAAACACTTTCTCAATTTCCGGGTCGGCAACGACTTCAACTTTTTTCAGTTGCGCCCGAATGACAGGATCCATGATCTTCGCCATCTCGAATTGCGCGGGCGTGACCTGGCGATCGACCAGGGCCGCCGCGATCACATACGGCAGCGAGTGGTCGGCAGTCTCTTTCGTATGCGGATCGTACTTGCTCGGGTCGGAGAGGATGTCGGCAGCGCGAGCCAGCGAACGAATTTGAACTTTCGCCACCTGGTCCGGGTGCAGGTCATTCTTCTTCACAAGATCCAGCACAGCGGAAATGGGTGCGTGTGTCAGCGCTTCGGTCGGGAAGAACTTCATCCCGCACTGCGTGATGCGCCAGGAATCCCCCAGCCCGTCAGTAAGCAGGTTGAGCTTCCACTCAGGCCCGAAGCAATGCACCAAGCCCTCTTTCCCGTCGATCACATGCTCCGGGCCGGTGTATCCCTTTTCCGCCAGCAGCGCGGCGAACATGCCGCTCTGCGTGGCCATAGGATCGACCGTGTTCTTCATCATGGTGAGTCTGCCGGCGGTCACCGCGCCCAGAGTGCAGTGACGGCTGGCGGAGATGCCGACGGCGTGCTGGATCTGCTCCCACGACAAACGCAAGGCCCGGCCTGCTACAAAAGGAGAAACGAAGGCGGTAAGCGTCGCATGATGCCAGCCGCGCTCGCGAATGCCCGGGAAGGCGGCCTCGCAGAGCCGCATTTCGAACTCGTGTCCCAGCACGAAGCCGACGATAAGTTCCTTGCCCCCCGACTTGGCGCGCTCGCAACCGGCCATCGCAGCGGGAAAGATGTCCGACGGATGCGACGGGTCTTGCTTCCAATAGATGTCGTTGTAGTCCATGCAACGAATCATCAGCGCATTGGCGAGAGAAGCTGACACGGCATCCACCTTCTTGCCAGTTCCAATCACAGTGGCGGGACCGCGTCCGGCAACTTCGTCCAGCACTTCGAGCGCGATCTTTACGTCGTGCTGTTGATATCCGCCGAGCGCGCAGCCCACGGAATCGAGCAGAAAGCGCTTGGCCTGATAAACCGCGTCCCGGGACAAGTGCGTGTAATCGAGAGCGGCGGCCCAGCGGGCCATTTTGGCGGTGATGGTTTCTTTGAGGGTTGCGGAAGTGGCGGACAATCTGTTTTCTCCGGTCAGTCGTCGGTCCTTGGTCGTTGTCGTTGGTTGTCGGTTGTCGGTCTTGATCGTCCGTCCTTTGTCGGTGGAGCGACGGGCGTCCTCGCCCGTCGGCCTTACTGCATATTCACCTCTCGGCCCCCTATCGCTTCTTAATGTTCTTCGGATTCTTGAACGGCAAGTACGCCATGAAGTCGGCGTGATGGACGATGTAGGCTTCAGTGGTGCGCTTCACCTGGTCCCCTTCCGCTGCATGAGCCGCGATAATGTGGCACACCTCGTCAGGAACGCCGCACTCGAGGGCCAACGCTACTCCCGTGAAGGGATGCCGGAGGGCCTCGCCGCGCTCGCTTTGGCGTGCCTGACCATCCGGTCCAATTTCGTACTCCAGAAGCTTGCCGACGTCGGCAAGGATCGCACCCGCAATCACGGTATCGACGTTCACCGGCAACGCGCGCCCCATGAATTCCTTCATGGCCTCGGCGCTCTTGCGTGCAACGTGGACGACGCAGCGCTTGTGCTCCATAAACGTGATTGGGCAATGCGGGACCACCAGCGTGAACGGAATGTAGTTGAGATCGTCGGGCTTCAGCGGACTGCGTTCGAGGGCCTTGGTCCAGGTCATGGCCACTTGCTCGCGCAATTTGGCGTCCTGGATCCACTGAATTTCAGGCCAGAGTTTATTGACCGCCTCGCGCATAGAGGCCTCCCTCGGTACTCCAGAAACCCCTTAGCTTATCGCGTGGAAGGGCGGGCGTCGAGGGCAACGGGCCACATGGCGGATGCCTGATGTCCCAAAAGAGTACGCCAGTTCGCGGGACAAAAGAATGCGATAGTCGAGCAGACCTCGGAAACCGGGCAGACGAGGCGTCCGCCCCTACGTAGGCCCAGACGCCCTCGTCTGGGCGGCCGGGCGCTAGCCCGGCGGCTTGCGGAACTTTGGCCGTCATCGGCTCGCGGCCCTATCAGCGCTGAAATCACTTTCAATTACTGGAAGTTAAAACGCGTCTGACTAGTGGCACATTAGCTGTCCCATTGCTGGATTGTGCATGCGACAATGTGCGCGCGGGAATGCGCCACACTCGCTTGCCTCAGATGAAAACCGGTCACGGCAGCGACGATCGTGCATCCAATGGTGGGCCCCCGGAAAGAAAAATATGTCAGCAATGTGTTCAATTCGGAAGCACGCAATGCTGTCCCTGATTTTTCTAATGCTGAGCGCGGCAGCCGCACAGCAAGCCGCCGATCTTGCCAAGCTCGTACTCGACCCGGCCACCCTGCCCCCGGCGTCGCCAAAGCACCCGTACAAATTCCAGTTTCAGGCGCATGGCGGCATTCCTCCTTATAAATATGCATTCACCGAGGGCGTCCAGCCCCCGGGAACGACGCTGGGCGCGGATGGCCTACTCACCGGGACACCCCCTGCGCGTGGCCAATTTCGCTTCACGGTTTCCGTGACTGATAGCAGCACTCCTCCGCAGAGTGCATCCCGGCTCTTTGTGTTGCGTGTAGTGGCGCCCCTGTTGATGGAGTGGAAGAAATATGCCCACGTGTCCGGAAACCGTGTGGACGGGTCGGTGGTGGTCAGCAATGGCACCGAAGATGATTTCGATTTTACGTTCATCGTGCTGGCGGTGGCAGAGGATGGGCGCGCGACGGCGATCGGCTATCAGCATTTCCCGCTGAAGAGCGCTACCGACTCGTTCGAAATACCGTTCGGAGAGACGCTCCCCAGGGGAACCTACATGGTGCACGTCGATGCTGTCGCCGAAGTCCCACCCAAGGACGCCATTTATCGGACGCGGCTCCAGACGAAGGAGAAGCTGCAGGTCACGGTCGGGCCTTGAGTCACCGAGGCGCCCTTGTCGCGCTCGTACAAGCCCTCCGGTACCATTGATTTAACTCTGGTATCCTAAGAGACTTCAGAGTGGGCAAGACGCCCATCGGTCATTCGCGTGTCTGGTGAATTGCCCCATTGACTGCAGCGTCAATTATGGAACTGTTGCTCAATCTTGTCTGGCTGCTGCTGGCATTTCCCGCCTTCTGGGTTTGGCGCATCGCGAGAGATCGTCCGGGGCCGAGCCAGCAATCCGGTTATTGTTGGCTGACTCTCGCCTGCATTTTGATTCTGCTGTTCCCAGTGGTGTCGGCGACAGACGACCTACAGGCCGTACGGCCAGAGATGGAAGAGGCCAGCTCTCAGGATGCGCTCGGAAGCCCGCATCACGGGAAGCTCTTGGCCTCAGTTCGGATTGCATGCGATTCTTTTGCTTCGCCGGCAACGCTTTGTTCAGTAGGTCCGGAGCCAGCGATTTCTGGATTGGTCGCGCAGCCAACCATGCTGCTGTCGGCCAACCATCTAGTGATCACGCGTGCGGGGCGCGCGCCACCTCTGTCCTTCCTCGGGTAGCAGACAATTCGTCACTTACTCTGTAACGAATTTCCCTGTTGAATACACAGTTGTGCTCCGGAATAAGCCGTTAGCTCGCGTTCCAGGCAGCACAGCGAAGGCCGTGGGAGCCATTGAGTAAATGAGTCGAAGAACATTTTGGTTGAGCGGCATGCTGCTAGTGCTGCTGCGACCGGGAGCGGAGGCGCAGAACCAATCCCTGACCTGGGAACAGGTGCGCGAACGCTTCGAAACCAGCAACCCGACGCTGCTGGCTGGAAAGCTGAACGTTGACGAATCCAAGGCACAGGAGATCACCGCGTTTTTGCGCCCCAATCCCAGCTTTACCGTCTCTGCCGACGGGACCCAGATTGTCCCTCACAAAGGCGTCTGGCAACCGCTCGCGGGTACGTTTGAATCTCCCAGCATCAGCTACCTCCACGAGCGCCAGCACAAGCGCGAATTGCGCCTGGAGAGCGCCCAGAAAGGCACCTCGATTGCGACCTCGCAGCAGGCCGACCTGGAACGAACTCTCTTATTCAATCTGCGAAGCGCGTTTGTCCAGACGCTGCAGTCTAAGGCCGTGTTGGACGTCTCCAAGGCGAACCTCGAGTACTACGACCACGTCCTGTCGGTGAGCAATGAGCAGTACAAGGCGGGCGACATTGCGCAGATCGATCTCGACCGCCTGCAACTGCAACGCGTGCAGTTCGAGGCGGACGTACAAAGCGCCGAGGTAAATCTGAGGACAGCCAAAATCCAATTGCTCCAACTGCTGAACGATCGCACGCCGGTGGACCAGTTCGATGTCGTAGGTCCCTTCGATTTCGGCGAGCAACTCCAGTCCCTCGACGACTACCGTAAAGTCGCGCTTGACGCGCGTCCCGATCTGCGCGCGGCCTTGGAATCCGTCGACAAGGCGAAGACCGACCATAAGCTGGCGATCGCCAATGGTTCGACCGATCCCACTTTCGCTACGTGGTATACACACAATTCGTCCAACAACAATCCGTTTGGCACCGATACTTTGGGCGTGAGTGTCAGCATTCCTCTGCGGACCTTCGATCGCAACCAGGGCGAAAAGCTGCGCACAAAAATCGACATTGATCGCAATGAGAGATTGCGTGCGGCGACTGAAGCGCAAGTGTTCGGGGACGTGGATTCCGCCTACGCCCAACTCAATAGCACTTTGACATTGTTGCGTCCGTACAGGGCAAAGTACCTGCAACAGGCTGTCCGGGTGCGCGACACGGTGTATTTCGCTTACCAGCATGGAGGCGCGTCTCTGCTGGATTTCCTGAATGCGGAAAGCGAATACCGTAGCGTGCAGTTGAATTACGTGAACCTGGTGGGAACGTATTTAACCGCTGCGAGCCAGATGAATCTGGCGGTGGGGCGGGAGGTGATTCAGTGAGACGCAGGTGCACGGGCGGCCGGCTTCCGTTTTTGCTCTCTTCTTTTGTCGTCCTGGCTGTTCTCTCATTACCCGGCTGCTCGCACGAAACCAAGGCCGCCCCCACGAAGGCGGAGGTCACACTCGATCCCAACCTTTTTGAGGTCGATCATCCCGAACTGTTTCCTACGGCGCGCGTTTCCCTACGGCAGATGCCCACGACTCTAACCGCGAATGCCAATATCACACCCGACGTCAACCGCACCATTCACGTGACTTCGCTCGGAGGCGGCCGGGTGGTGGATCTCAAGGTTCGCCTGGGCGATGCCGTGAAAAAGGGCCAGGTATTGTTGTCGATATCGAGCCCCGATCTCGCGGCCGCTTTTGCCGATTATCAGAAGGCGCTTGCTGATGAACGGATCGCCAAAAAGGCGCTCGACCGCGCGCAATTGTTGTTTGATCGTGGCGCGGTGGCGGAAAAAGATCTGCAAGTCGCGCAGAACGCCGAGGAAAAGGCCAGGGTCGACGTCGCAACATCCGAACAGAAGGTTCGGGTGATGGGCGGTGATCCGGCGCGGCCAAGTCCGCTACTGGAGTTGCGCGCGCCCGTCTCGGGCACCATCGTCGAACAAAACGTAGCTGGTTTCGAAGGCGTCAAGAGCCTCGACAATACTCCCAATCTGTTTACCATCGCCGACCTGTCGCAAGTGTGGGTAGTGTGCGACGTTTTCGAAAATGATCTCGGCGACGTGCACATTGGTGACACCGCGGATATCCGGCTCAATGCTTTCCCTGATCGGACTTTTAAGGGCACCGTCGCAGACATCTCACGTGTGCTCGATCCCGGCACGCGATCGGCGAAAGTTCGCATCGTGCTGGCCAATCCCAATGGCATCCTGCGGCCCGGCATGTTCGCGGTTGCCACATTCCGCTCCCGTCGGCTCCGCCCGGCCTTGGTCGTGCCCGGAACCGCCATCATGCGCCTGCACGATAAAGATTGGGTGTTCCGCAAAGAAGGTTCCAACCGCTTTCGCCGTGTCGAGGTGCATGTGAGCGGCGGGGCCGCGGACGGCATGCAAGAAGTGCGCGAGGGTCTGAAGGCGGACGATGAAGTGGTTCTCAAAGCCCTCGACTTCTCCACCGCGGTCGCGGAGAAGAAGGAATGATCGGAGCGCTGATCGATTTTGCGCTGCGCAACCGGCTCATGATGCTGGGCGCATCGCTGGTTCTGTTCATTTGGGGTGTCATCTCATTCCACAATTTACCGATTGAGGCTTATCCGGACGTCGCCGATACCTACGTCCAGATCATCACCCAATGGCCCGGTCATGCCGCGGAGGAAGTGGAACAGCAAATCACGGTTCCACTGGAAGTCAACCTGAACGGCGTCGCCCACATGACCCACCTGCGTTCCGTGTCGCTCGCAGGCTTGTCGGTCATCACCATCATCTACGACGACGAGACCACCACCTTCAACGCCCGCCAGGAGGTACTCGATCGCCTGCAGCAAGCCGTCTTGCCCACCAACGTAAATCCGGCCCTCGGCCCGGACTACAGTCCGACCGGGCAGATTCTCTTCTATACGCTGAAGAGCACGAATCCGAAATACGACGTGATGGAGTTGAAAACGCTGAACGACTGGCGCGTCCGCAACCAGCTGAAGTCAGTGCCAAACGTAGTGGAGGTCAACATCTTCGGTGGGCCCACCCGGGAATATCAAGTGCAGCTCGATCCCGGGAAACTCGTGGCGTATGGCCTGTCTTTAAACCAGGTGGAGCAGGCGTTGGCCGCGAACAATACCAACGCAGGCGGCGGATTTATCGAGCGCGGACAGCAGGCTCTCAACGTCCGAGCCGTGGGTCTGATGTCCACCACCGATGACGTCGCCGCAACCGTCATTAAGGTCATCAATGGGACCCCGATCCGGGTGCGCGATGTTGCCAATGTCGTGCAGGCACCCAAGGTACGTCTGGGGCAGTTGGGCAAAGCGATCCGCAAGGAAGACGGCACGGTGCTCGATGATGACGACGTCGTCGAAGGCATCGTTCTGCTGCGCAAGGGCGCCGAAGCCGACAAGACGCTGGATGCGCTGCATGCGAAGATCGCCCAACTGAACAACGGAATCCTGCCGCCCGGAGTGAAGCTGGTTCCGCACCTCGACCGCAGCGACCTCGTGCACTACACCACGCACACTGTACTTCGGAACCTGACCGACGGCGTTCTGCTCGTCACCCTCATCCTCTTTCTGTTTCTCGGCAACGTCCGCAGCGCCCTGATCGTCACCATCACCATTCCTTTCTCACTATTGTTTGCAGCGATTCTCCTGGATCTCAACCACATTCCTGCGAACCTGCTCTCCCTGGGCGCGCTCGATTTCGGCATGGTGGTGGATGGCTCGGTGGTGATGGTCGAAAACATTCTGCGGCACATGGAATATTCAGGACGGCGCACTTCTTTTCTCGAAACCATCGGAATCGCCGCGCACGAAGTGCAGAAGCCAGTTTTCTTCGCCCGCATCATTATCATCGTCGCCTACCTGCCCATCTTCACCCTGCAGCGCGTGGAAGGACGCTTGTTTCGGCCCATGGCGTGGACGGTAGCCTTTGCCCTGCTTGGCGCGCTGTTGTTCGCCCTCCTGATTGCGCCGGTGCTCTGCAGCCTCGCGTTCAAAGGCACCATCAAGGAATGGAAGAACCCCGCCCTCGACTTGCTCAACCGGTATTACCGCAGCACGCTGGATTGGTGCTTCGCGCACCTGAACTTCACGCTGGCCATGGGGCTGGTGGCGGTTGCCATCATGCTCTTCCTCGGCTTCGGAGGCGTGGTTGGTTCCGAATTCCTGCCGCATCTCGATGAAGGCGCCATCTGGGTGCGCGGCACGCTCGCCCCCAGCAGCGGCCCAACTGCCGGCATTGACCTGGCTCGCAGAGCTCGGCAGATTCTGGCTTCCTTCCCCGAGGCCAAGCAGGTCGTGAGTCAGGTAGGACGTCCCGACGATGGCAGCGATGCCAGCGGTTTCTATAACACCGAATTCTTTGTCGACCTCTGGCCACGCGCAAGATGGCGTAGCCAGTTCAACACGAAAGACAAACTGATCGCGTCGATGGACGAAGCCTTGAACAAGTTGCCCGGCGTGGATTGGAATTTCTCGCAGCCGATCTCGGATAACGTCGAGGAGGCGGTCAGCGGAGTCAAGGGCGAACTCGCGGTGAAGCTCTTTGGAACGGATCTAAAAACGCTCGAGCAAAAGGCGGACGAGATCCAGACGGCAATGGCCAAGATCCCTGGCGTTGCCGACCTGGGCACGTTCCAAGTGCGAGGGCAGCCCAACGTCAACCTGGTGGTCGATCGCGTCGCGGCAGATCGCTTTGGCATCAACGTAAGCGATATCCAGGATGCGATCGAGTCCGCGGTGGGCGGCAAGGCGGTGAGCCAGATCCTCATCGGCGAACAGCGTTACGACCTGACCGTCCGGTATCAAGCCCCGTTCCGCAAGACCGTCGAGGACATTGCCGCCATCCGCATTCTCGCGCCCTCCGGCGAACGTGTCGCCCTGGGCCAGCTCTGCGAAATCAAGTTAGAAGATGGCGCTTCGACCATCTACCGCGAAGGCAATTCGCGCTATATCGCCATCAAGTACAGCGTGCGGGGTCGTGACCTGGGCAGCACAGTGCGGCAGGCCATCGACGAAGTTCATCAGAAGGTGCAACTTCCCGAAGGCTACCACCTCGATTGGACGGGCGAATATGAGAGCCAGCAGCGCGCGAACCGGCGGCTGGCGGTGATTGTGCCCGTCACCATCCTGCTGATGGCCTTCATCCTTTACTCGGCATTCAATTCCTGGAAGTGGGTGAGCCTGATTCTCGCCGTGGTTGGCTTGTCCCCTCTTGGTGGATTATTCAGCCTGCTGCTCACCGGCACTCACTTCAGCGTGTCCTCCGGCCTGGGATTCCTCGCCCTGATCGGCGTTTCGGTGGAAATTGGCGTCATCATGGTCGAGTACATCAATCAGCTGCGCGTGCGGGGACGTTCCGTCCTTGCTGCGGCCAAGGAAGGCGCTTCCCTGCGCTTACGCCCCATCATGATGACCATGCTGGTGGCAACCCTGGGATTGCTCCCCGCCGCCATGTCGCACGACATCGGCTCCGATTCGCAGCGTCCTTTCGCCATCGTGATTGTGGGCGGCTTGATCGTCGAGCTTTTTATCAGCATCATCCTGCTGCCCGCCTTATATGTATTCTGGGCGCGTCCGGACGATAGCCTGCCCGAACTCGAATCGACATTTGTGGAAGAGTAATCTGCAAATGGAGCGACGGGCGTCCCCGCCCGTCGACCGACAGATTCGCGTAGGGGCAGACACCCGTCTGCACAGTCGAGCGAAGCTCGACTCAACCCGGAAATAAAAATGAGACGCGGAGGCGAGCCGCGTCTCTAACCAGGAGGGCCCGACTGTCACTTGCTCACTTGGGGGAGAGCCCGGTCCGCGGAGAGTTGTGCACACCCGCAGCCTGCCGAACATAATAAGAGTCCCGAGGTGATGTTGATCTCGTTCGTCTCGGCCAGTAGCTCGCGTTTAGACCCTTACCGACCTGCATTCGTCGCTTCCTTGCGGGTTGCAACGCGCGATCTGGCTTGGGCTCCGGGCTCACCGCCAACCGGATAAACCAGTCCAACGCCTCGGGACTCTATCTTGCCTTTGACAGGTCGCTCCTGTTCTCCTCAGCCAGCGCTTTGCTATAGACCCTTGCGCGCCCTCCTTCGGATTTTGCAATCTGAAGGTGACTTTGCTTGAGCCCCGGACGCCGCACCAACCGGCAAAACTCGGAACGTTGTCAAAGAACGAGTGTCTTTTTACTCCTTCTAATTTTAGAGTCAATCAAAACTACGCACTTTTATCTCATTTAGAATCAGCGCAGTGCAGCCTGTCCACAGGGTTATGACCAAGAATGGTGCAGCTCACAGCACCAAACCTTGCAGAATCCCCGCATTTTCCGCGTACTTCCTCTGCTTCGCACAATTAGATCGACCGGAAATCCGCCAAAGACCCATTCTCTTGCTTGTGGAAATCGTGGCGAAATTCAACAGTGGCGCGCCACCCAGCACCGAAGTGCTTGCGCCAGTTGCCAGTGGAGAGACGGGCGTCCCCGCCCGTCCACCCTGTACAATGCGCATTTCTCACGGGTGGATGCTTTGATACGTCGGATCGCGCAAAGCACAGTCCTGCTTTTTCTCGCATTTGCAACCGCAAGCGCTCAAACTCCCGAGCAGCGAACTGCCCGCCAGCTCGATGCGATTCGGAAGAATCCCTCCCTGCTGCTCGCCTTTCTCGAGCAGATGCCCAAGGGCGGCGACTTGCACAATCACATGGGTGGCGCCATCTACGCGGAGAGTTGGATCGACTATGCGGCACGCGACAACCTCTGCGTGGATCGCAGCACGTCGAACCTTTTGCCTCCGCCCTGCGATCCTGCGTGCACGGCGTACTCCAGCAAGCCGGCAGTTCAGTGCGCCTATGGCGATCATGTTCTCTATAACCAGCTAGTCGATGCGTGGTCGATGCGTAACTGGACTCCCGACCAGGGATCGGGCCACGATCATTTCTTCGCAACTTTCGATAAGTTCCTCCTCGCGTCGCTGAACAGTGTGGGCGACCAACTGGCAGAGATCGCAGCCCGCGCTGCCGACGATCACCTGCAATATGTCGAACTCATGATGACGGCCGACGGAAATGGAGCCGCGGAACTGGGGTCCAAGCTGGGCTGGGACGATGATTTCGCCAAAATGCGCGAGAAGTTGCTGGCCGGTGGCCTGAAAGATGTGGTCGCGGCCACGCGCGCGCTTGTCGATCGTGAAGAAGCCAGAAAGAATCATATCCTCCACTGCGAAGCGCCTCAAGCTGAGCCAGGCTGCCAGGTCACCGTGCACTATCTATACCAGGTCCTGCGCGGGCTTCCGCGGGAGAAGGTGTTCGCGCAAATCGTGCTTGGATTCGAACTGGTGCAGGCCGATCCGCGCTTCGTCGGGCTGAACCTTGTGATGCCGGAAGACTGGTACGTGCCCACGCATGACTTCCACCTGCACATGCAGATGCTCGACATGCTGCACGAACGTTATCCCAAGGTACACATCAGCCTCCACGCTGGAGAACTTGCGATGGGGCTTGTGCCGCCGGAGGGTCTGCGCTTCCACATTCGCGAGTCGATCGAGCGCGGTCACGCCGAGCGCATTGGTCACGGGGTTTCAGTGATGGAGGAGCACGATGCCCCGGGTTTGCTGAAGCAGATGGCGCAGCGAAACGTTCTCGTGGAAATTTGCCTGACCAGCAATGCGGGCATTCTCGGGGTCGAAGGCGCTGGCCATCCTTTGCCGACCTACATGAAATATGGCGTGCCGGTGGCTCTTGCAACCGATGACGAAGGAGTGTCCCGCTCCGACATGACGCACGAATATCTACGAGCGGTCGAGAGCTATGGTCTTTCCTATGCCGAGCTCAAGCGCATGGCCCGACAAAGTCTGGAGCATAGCTTTGTACCGGGTGAGAGCTTGTGGCAGGAAGATTTCCAGAGGATCTCGGCCTGCGCGACGGATCAGCCCGAGCCCGAAAAGATTTCCTCCAGATGTCGGAAGTTCCTCGAAGCCAGCGAGAAGGCACGGCAACAGTGGGAACTGGAAAAACAGTTTGCCGCATTCGAGAAAGGATATTGAGAAGCTATCTCATAAATCGGTTTTGAAAGGGCGCGGCTTCAGCCGCGCCGTTCAGAGCCACATAAAACTTGGGGCTTTAGCCCCTGAGGAGAGCGGAGCTTACACGTTTGGTTGCTTTATGAGCTGAAGGCTGATAGCTCGAAGCTCGTGGCTCGTAGCTCTAAAGGATTTCCATGTCCACCAACGACCTCTTTACCCGCGCCGAATCTGCCGCCCAGTTCCTGCTCTCGCAAACCGCGTTGCGTCCGACGATCGGCCTGATCCTGGGTTCAGGTCTGGGCGCGTTTGCGGATTCGCTCACCGATGCCTCGCGCGTCCCCTACGCACAGATCCCGGCTTTCCCGCGCTCAACGGCGATTGGCCACGCCGGGCAGATGGCCATCGGGAAAGCCGGCGCGGTGGCGGTGGCCGCCATGCAGGGACGCGTGCATCTCTACGAAGGCTATTCTGCGCAGGAAGTCGCGTTTCCGATCCGCGTCTTCGGCCGCATGGGCGTGCGCGCGGTCATCCTCACCAATGCTGCCGGCGGGATCAATCTGAAGTATCAGCAGGGCGCATTGGTTCTCATCAAAGATCACATCAACCTGCAGGGACATAACCCGCTGGTCGGACCGAACGACGATCGCCTCGGCCTTCGTTTCCCCGACATGACCCAGGCGTACTCCCGCGCTTACAGCAAAGCCGCGCAGGAGGAGGCCTCCAAGCTCGGCCTCAGCTTGGAAGACGGCGTCTACGCAGCATTGCTGGGCCCAAGTTACGAAACGCCCGCCGAGATCCGATACCTTCGGACCATTGGCGCCGACCTGGTGGGCATGTCGACCGTCGCGGAGGTGATTGTAGCCCGGCATATGGGAATCAAGGTTTTGGCGATTTCCTGTGTGACGAACATGGCCGCGGGAATTCTGGACCAGCCGCTGTCCCACCAGGAAGTGCTCGAAACCGGAGAGAAAGTGCGCGGCCAGTTCGAAGCATTATTGCGCGCCGTGCTCCCAAGAATTGCCGCCGATCTTTCTTAAAACACCGGCCTACCTTATTGAATCGGATTTGAAAGGGCGCGGCTTCAGCCGCGCCGTCCGAGACGGCGTAAAAATTTGGGGCTTTAGCCCCGGAGCAGACCGAAGCTTATACGGTTTGGTCCATTATGAAATACCTTCTAGGCGATTGCTTCTCTCAACAGCTCGGGTGGGTTCTACTCTGTATCCGTCATTTCCGCGCCATCGTGAACTTCACGGGCGGCTTGATCCCATAAATCGCCGCGAAGCTTCCCTGGTTCACAGCCAGCCCAAACCGGCCACGCGAATCGATGTAAATGAGCGGCTTGCCTAAGGCGACATCGCTGAACGTCTTCACGAAAGGCAATTCCAGCTTCTTGTCGCCGATCGTGATGGGCACCGTGTCTCCTCGCTGGTACCCGAGTTTCAGGAAATCTTCGGCGTCCAAATTCGTCACCAGGTTCCCGAACGGGCCATCGGTGGCAATGATCTCGCCGTGCAATCCTTGCGCGTCGAGCCTGGGCACTTGAAGGTCGAGCCGCACCAGCGATTTGACGTCCATGGCCGGGCCGACCTGCGTCCAGTCATCTCCGCGTGCAACGTGAGCCCCGGCGGGAGAAAAAATATCGCGTCCATGGAACGTCGACGAAAGAGCCTTGCCGATCATCCAGTCCGGATTCGTAATTTCGCGTGCCGCCTCGAGCCCATCGCGGTCCGCCACCAGCGTGATCAGGCCATTATCCGGAAGAACAAAGAATTGCCCACGTTTTGACTGGATCACCACGGCCTTGCGCGTACTGCCCACGCCCGGGTCAATCACCACCGTAAATATCGTGCCCGCCGGATAGTAGGGTGTGGCGCCAAACAGGAAACGCGCCCCATCGAGAATCGAAAAAGGCGTGACTTGATGCGAGAGATCCACGATGCGCACGCTCGGCATGACCGAATACATCACCCCCTTGCAGATGGGCACAGAATCATCCACCGTCCCAAAGTCTGTCATAAAAACGATGGTCGGAGGATATTTCTGGTCCTGGGCCCGGCAAGATGCCAGTGGGACCAATCCCAGGATCAGCAAGATGGCCACATGTCTCGCGAAACTTCGTCTGCACTGCAACGTGCTGTTCATAGAGCTTCGATCGTCTCCTGACAATTTGTGATTTGGCCGCATGGAAACGCACGTGTTGCCCGCAATACATCAAACGCACCCATGCGTGTGTTCAGCAGAGTTCCGTATTGTATCGCGACTGTTTTGCTCGTATCGGGACACGCCTTCAGGCGTACCCTAGAGCAGTTTTATGAAGAACCGCTTTAGCGGCGATCTTTGCGATTAGACGAGCCACGCACCGCTCCTGAAGGCGCACCAAAATAAGAAAAGCGAACGGCATGCCTGTGAAAGCATGCCCTGACACGGCAAAAGGTTTTGGCCGTGATGAAAGTCCGCCTCCGGACTGCGCCCCATGCTTCCCTCCAGCTATAATTCCCCGCAACGCTGTCGTACAAAGTCTGCTGTTCCGAGAATGAGGAGGCCTTGCATGGCCGGTGCCATCCCCGACAAATACGCCGATCTGTTTCAGAAGCGCGCGTTCGCAAATCTGGCAACGTTGATGCCCGATGGTCGCCCGCAGGTAACGCCGGTATGGGTCGACTACGACGGCGAGCATGTCATTTTTAATTCTGCCAAGGGCCGGCAGAAGGACCGCAACGTGCGCCGCGATCCGCGCGTCTCACTCGCCGTCAGCGATCCCGAGAATCCGTATCGTTATCTCGAGATCCGCGGCCGGGTCGCCGAGATCACGGAGCAAGGCGCTGCCGACCACATCGACAAAATGGCCAAGAAATACCTGGGCGTCGATAAGTATCCGTACGGTCAGCCGGGCGAAGTGCGCGTAATGTACAAGGTCAAGCCCGAGCACACCACCACGATGGGATAGGCGCTCTGCAGACTGCCAGTCATACCTACAACCTGTGCTTGCTCGGCTTCGGCAACGTGAACCGGACGCTGGTGCGTTTGCTCATGGACCGCGAACCGGAGCTGCGTGCACGCGGCATCGCATGGCGGATTACCGGCATAGCGTCGCGGCGGCTGGGCTGGATTGCCGATGCCAGCGGCCTCGATCCTGCATTGTTGAGTGGGCAACGCACATTCACAGCCGCCGATTTTCCCGCGCCCTCAAGCCGCAGCGCCAATGTTCGCGAATGGCTGCAGGCAGCGCGCGCCGACGTGTTATTGGAAGCAACATCCTTGAATGTTGTCGATGGACAGCCCGCGGTTGAACACCTCCACGCCGCACTCGAGCACGGAGCTCACGCGATTACAGCGAACAAGGGGCCGATTGTTCATGCCTATGGAGAGCTGAAACAGCTGGCTGCGGCGCACGGCAAGCGGCTCTTATTCGAATCCACCGTCATGGATGGGATTCCGATCTTCTCCCTGTTCCAGGAGAATCTGCCCGTGATTCACATCCAGGGATTCCGCGGCATTCTCAATTCCACCACCAATGTGATTCTGAGCGGCATGGAAGAAGGTCTCAGCTTTGAGGCCTCGCTCCGGAAAGCGCAGGAGATCGGGGTTGCTGAGACGGACGCCCGCCACGATATTGAGGGATGGGACGCAGCCGTAAAGGTGGCAGCCCTGGTCATCGTACTCATGGGAGAAAAGATTCAGCTGGCCAACATACAGCGCGAGGGCATTGCCAAACTTACGGGCGAACAGGTTCGGGCAGCTCGTGCGGAAGGTACTCCTTATAAACTGGTATGCAGCGCGCGTCGCCGGACCTCCTCGGGCGTGACAGCGCGAGTCGCGCCGGAACGCGTGCCCCAGAACGATCCACTGGCCTGGGTCGCCGGAACTTCTTCCATAGTATATTTTGAAACCGACATCTTTCCGGGACTCTGCATCACCGAGGACAATCCCGGCTTGTACGCAACCGCATACGGAATGCTGGCCGACTTCATCCGTGCGGTCGGAACCTGAGAATGGAGCGACGGACGCCCTCGCCCGTCCACCACTGACTTTAGGTGGAGCGACGGGCGTCCTCGCCCGTCCACCACGATCGTTTACCTTATAGAGAACCCATGCCCACGACCCAAGACGACCTGATCACCGCTCTCGATCTGCCCTCCATCCGTTCCCAGTTTCCGTCGTTTGCAGAAACCGTGAACGGCCACCCAGTCGCGTATCTGGACGGCCCGGGAGGAACCCAGGTTCCGCAGCGCGTAATCGACGCCATCACCGATTACCTGAGGCACGCGAATGCGAACACCTGCGGCGCGTACCTCACCAGCCGCCGCACCAACGAAGTCATTGCCAGCGCCCGCGCCGCCATGGCCGACTTCTTCGGATGTGACGCCGATGAGATCGTCTTCGGCTTCAACATGACGTCGCTTACGTATGCGATGAGCCGCGCGATCGGGCGCGAACTGGGGCCGGGCGACGAAATCGTCGTCACCCTCCTCGATCACGACGCCAACTTTTCCCCCTGGCAGGCGCTCGAAGAAAAAGGTGTGACCATCCAGCGCGTCGCGTTCCGCGCCGCGGACTGCACGCTCGATATGGACGACCTGGCCCGCAAAATCAATCCGCGCACAAAAGTAATCGCGGCCGGCTACGCCTCGAATGCCGTCGGTACCATCAATCCGGTGAATGAAGTGGTACGCAGGGCGCACGAAGTGGGCGCACTCGCCTACATCGATGCGGTGCATTACGCGCCCCATGGCCCCATCGACGTGCGCGCTCTTGATTGCGATTTCCTGGTCTGCTCCAGTTACAAATTCTTCGGACCGCACATGGGCGTACTCTACGGAAAACGCGAGCACTTAAAACGTCTCCATCCGTACAAGGTGCGCGCCAACACCAACGAAAGCCCGAATCGCTGGGAATGGGGCACGCTCAATCACGAATGCATCGCCGGGATCACGGCCTGCGTGGATTACATCGCTGACCTCGGCCGTCACGTGAATCCGTCGGTGTCGTCGCGCCGAGCCGCGATTCTGGCCGCTTACGAAGAGATCGTGCGCTACGAGCGCGGATTATGCGAGCGGCTGTTGCAAGGCCTACGCACCATGCCAGGCGTGAAGGTATACGGCATCACCGACCCGATGCGGTTCAGCGAACGCTGTCCGACCATCGCTCTACGCGTATCCGGACACACACCGCTTGAGCTTGCCACCAAGCTCGGTGATCGAGGCTTCTTCACCTGGGACGGGAACTACTACGCGCTGAATGTCACCGAGCAGCTCGACGTCGAAAAAGATGGAGGGTTCCTGCGCATTGGATTGTTCCACTACAACACAGTGGAAGAAGTCGACCGCCTGCTGGCCGCCTTACGCGAAATTCTGGCCGCATGACTGCGATCGCATTCCACCTCGTGGGGACAGGCACCCTCGCAATTCTGGCAAGAACCGCGTACGGACAGGCGCCCTCGCCTGTCCGGCCGGGCGCAGCCCGGCAGCTCTTTCTACTATAACCGGGCCGCGATCCCATCTTGCCGTCGCCGGCGGAGGACGAACGAACACACGCCTTGCACTCACGCCGTAACCCTACCCCCTCGCCCGAACTCCTCTACATCCCCAGCCTTCGCCATCAAAACCACGCTAGTCATCCCCACGAAAAGCCCGTGCTCGACCACTCCCGGCATCTCGCTGAGGGTTCGACCCAGCGCCGCCGGGTCTGGAATCTGCCCAAAGTGGCAATCAAGAATGTGATGCTTCTCGTCGGTGACGTAGGCCTTACCCGAGCCGTCCTGTCGTTGGACAACTTTCGCGCCGAGATCGGAAATCTTTTTCGCGATCAACCGCTCGGCGAAGCCGATCACTTCCACCGGAACCGGAAATTTGCCAAGCATCCCCACCTGCTTCGAGGAATCGGTAACGATGACCAGTTGCCTGCTGGCAGAGGCCACGATTTTTTCGCGCAGCATCGCACCGCCGCCGCCCTTGATGAGGTTTAGTGCGGGGTCAAATTCGTCTGCGCCATCGACGGTCACATCAATTTCCTGGACCTCTTCAAAGTTCGTGAGCGGAATGCCGAGTTGTGACGCAAGGTCGCGAGAGGCAATCGAGGTAGGAATCCCGCGAATCTTCAGTCCCGCGCGCACGCGCTCCCCGATCAAACGGATAGCGACGGTCGCCGTCGAGCCGGTTCCGAGGCCAACAATCTGGCCGTCCTTAACATATTTCAGACTCGCCCGCGCTGCTACTTCCTTTTCCGCATCATTGGCCATGGTTCATTGGAATCCTAATTCGATGTGGGGGATATGAACGTCTTTCTTTGCGATCTTCGCGATCCCTTTGCGACCTTCGCGGTTAAATGCTTTTGTTTTTGAACGCGCTTGCGGCCGCTAACGACGCGAAGACAAATCTCTCGCTCCAAGGATACCCGCCGCCCAAAATCTAGCCCGGAAAGGCCGGATAATTATTCCACAGCTTTCTGAGCCAGGGTTGCCGCTCCTGCAAGATTCTTGACCAGGTCCTCGGGAATGCCGTGCCGTCGCTGCAGGTATTCGGCGCTGTTGTAGGTAATCCAGACTTTGCCCTGCGCGTCCTCCCATACCAGCGCCTTGAGAGGCAGATCGATCGCGACTGTGGGCGCAGCCAGCATCACCGGCGTCCCCGCCTTCGGACTGCCGAAGATCAATAGCTGCGTGGGATGCATCTCCATGCCGACCTTGGCCGCTTCGCCGCTATGATCGACGTGGGCGAAGATGGCGAGGCCTTTGGATTCGAGAATACTTTGCAGGCGCTGCAACGTCTCTGCGACGGAACGCGGACTGGAAATATGAACCAGGCCGCTATCCTTCGATTCGGCCATAGCTGCCTCCTCCCTTTCTCTTTGGAGAGTCGGGCGTCCCCGCCCGACGGGACGGGCGAGAAGCATTTCGCTCCACGCGAGACTTAGATTGAGATCGACGCGTTGGGACGCAGATTATATGCGGAAGAGGTCGCCACTCCCCAGCGATTTCGTAATCCTACGGACAGTTGCAAGCCATCAGCATCTTGCCAAGCAGTTCCTTCAGAATCTTCCCAGCGACGGTGCCCGTCAGCTCGGAAACATCGCGGCTGGGATTGTATTCAACGATGTCGGCGCCAACGATCGTCGCGGTAATCGAGTGCAGATGCTCCAACACTTCGCGCACCGACATGCCACCCGGCTCACGATGCGAGACGCCCGGCGCGAAGGCCGGATCCAGCACGTCCATGTCGAAGGAAACGTACACCGGGCACCATGTCTTCACCTCTTCGAGCGCACGCATGCGCCCGATCTCGAAGATTTCCACCTTGAAGCGCTCCGCCTGCTTTTTCTGCTGCGGGTTCATGGTGCGAATCCCTACCTGGATCAGGCGCTTGGCCAGCTTCTCTTCCATGATGCGCGCGAACGGCGAAGCGTGCGAATGGCGATTCCCCTGAAAATCGTCGTACAAATCGGGATGCGCGTCGAAATGGATGAGGGTGAGGTCTTTGAAGCGGCGGCCAAACGCGCGCACAATGGGATACGTGATCGAGTGGTCGCCGCCGAGGCATACGGGCCGCTGCCGCTTTTCGAGCAGGCCTTCAACCGCCCGCTCAATCGCCGGGAACGCATCTCCGTTCCACTGCACGTCGCCGGCGTCCTCGTAAGCGCCCTCAGCCCCGACGTCAACGCCGAGTTCCGTCCACATGTTGGTCGATTCGCACCAAAGCGCGTCGCGGATGAGTTGTGGAGCAGCCGCTGCTCCGCGCTTGTAAGACGAGTTTTCGTCGAGAGGAACGCCCAGCAAAGTGGGTGCTCCCCAGGGTCCTTTTGCACTTCCAGAGCTGGCCATGGGCACGCCTTTGCCCCTAACTTACACCTTTCGCTTCCAGGTACGCTCTCGGATAAGGCCTCTACTCCAGGGCTGGCGCAGGGGGAGCGAACAGGAATGCCCCGTCCAGACCTCAGTGGGCGGCCCCTTGCAAGTGGAGCGTCGGGCGTCCCCGCCCGACCGATGGGCGAGACACCCGTCCCTCCACTTTTCGCGATCATCAGTTTTCGGCAACGACCGCCGTTATTTGCCTGGCAGGTAACTCAACTCAGGATGGAATTGGACGATCGCGCTGGTTTCCTCCTTGACCGACGCATCAATTCGGTCCACGATCGAATCCGCTTCCGCCTGTCCGAAAGCTTCCTTGAGCATGTCCCGGAACGGCTTCACCTCCGGCTTGTCTTCGAAGTCCGCCCAGTTGGCATGGGGCAGGACCAGCACAAATACTCCTGTGGGGCCGCCGCTCGCCAGTTCGTACCAATAGTAATTGACGGGCCACTTGGTCTTCACCGTGCCGTCATAAACCCGTGAGATCGCGGAGCGAAAATCTGATGACTTCCCATAGCGCACGTGAAAAGTAAGAATCTCCGAAAACTTGGAAGGCGTTTTGTCCGCGGTGGGATTGCTCACCTTCGGCATGAACTCATAGTAGCGAGTTGTGATCGATTCCACATAGTTCCCGACCACTTTCTGAAATTCCGCCAGATCGGCCTCGTCTGGAATAGCCGGCTTGTCGAGATCCGCCCAGTGTTGCCCCAACCGGCCGACAATGTAGGTACCCGTATCCTCACCGCTAAGCGTTTCCCAGACGAAGAGTGGGAGAGGGTCGTTCTGCTGTTTGTGCCATGCCGCTTTCTGCTTTCGTCCCGCCTCGTATTGGGGCAGCATGCCGTTCTTCGGTTTCTGAAACTCCAGTGCTGCAATGGTCCCCGGTTTTTCCTGAGCCGCCAACGAACATGCCACGCACAACACGATCCCCAAAGCTGACCACCTGTGCTTGCGCTTCATGATGTAGCTCCTTTCATTTTTAATTTGCGAACTCGCAGCTCCTCTGCGAATCGAAATCCCTCTGGTCCAAAACGGCTGAAACTCTACACGAAACACCAGCCGTACGTATAGTAGGGAGCTATCCAGGCGAGGCAGACCTCTCCGATCAGGAGAATCCGATTGATTCGCGCGCGACAAAATCCAGGAGATTTTTTCGAGCACAATACTCGATAACAACACGAAAGATCCCTGGCTTCGAAAGGGCTTGGCTCACAGTTTGCTGAAAAAGTTTTCGGATCGCCCTTCTCTATCATTCTTGTCATTCCGAAGCCGAACGCGGCGGAGGAATCTGCGATACGGAAGAGCCCTGTGGTGAATCCACGCGCCAGAAACAAGTCGGCGCCAACCGTCTGTGAGCGGCTGGCGCCTTCCTGCTTACTTCACCTCGTGCGTTGCGGGAAGCCTTACCTGTCGAAGCTGAACAGGTCCATCAAGTCGCCGATAGCAGGACTGTTGAGCGGAACATACGGATTATGTTCACTCGTCCGCGGATTCGGAAAGTTGTCGCGGCTCCGCTTGGTTACCGGAGCCAGCCCCCAGTTGGCTTCGATGAACTTCAGGATAGAAACATGATCGGTGTAGGTGTGGGAGATGTGCCCAGCCCGGGTCCATGGTGAAACCACCAGCGTCGGGATGCGAGTGCCGTCGCCGAAGAAATCCAGCGGCTGAATGTATCCCGAGTCATAGTAGCCGCCGCCTTCATCGAAGGTCACGATGATGGCAGTGCTCGCCCACAGTTTCGGGTTGGCCCGAACGCCGTCCACGATCTTCTTCACAAAACCTTCAAACAGGTTCAGCTTCGAAGATGCCGGATGCCCATCGAGCCAGCCATCCGGCTTCACGAACGAAACTGCCGGAAGGGTCCCGTTCTTGATGTCGTCGTAGAGAACGGTGGTGTCCTGATTGTGCGCGCGCCCCGACGCGCTGGTCATGATGGAGGTCGAGTACTGGAACGGGTTGCAGATGTTGCAGTATGTGTTATCCGCGGTCACGTAGTTGCCGTCGGGATTCGCCAGGTACGTGCTCCACTGGTCGCCGAAGTACGTCCAGGTAATGTTCCCCTTCGTGAGCGAGTCGCCAATCGTCCGCAGCGGCGAGGGCGGAATCGTGAAGACTGTCTCGTTGGGGTTTCCGATGTCGGCATAGGCGTTCCGGCCATCGCCATAAAAGCCGGGATTGTAGTTGTTAAGCAGGTAGTAGTGTCCCTTCTCGCAACGCGGATCGATGGCACGAGGCAATGATTTGAGGTAGCTCACCACCGCGCTGACGCCTGCCGCGCTCGAGTCCGAGCAGTTGCTGTAGGTGCCGCCACCCGAAGAAGGCGATCCGTAGGAGCCGTTTCCGTAACCGTCCTGCGTGTACCAGTTGTTGGTGCCGGGCTGCGGATTGGGGTTCTCGATTTCATCCACCACGCCCGCGTTCGGGCTTCCTGCCGCCATCAGTTGGTTATGTGGGGGCGTCGCGGCATGGCCCTTGCTGTCGGTGAACCAGATCCCATCACCCGATCCCAACATCACGTGATTCGCCCCGGTTCCACCCATGACCGACTGGTGGAAGTTGTCGCTCATGGCGTAATGATCGGCCAGGTACTTGAAGTAGGGCGCGTCGCCCCGCAGCATGTTATAGAAGCCCATCGAAGTCGAGCCTTCTTTCGTGCTCGTATCGCTGAAGCCAGCAGGTTGCGGGTTGCCGTTTGTTCCCGCGCCGATGGTGTCTTCTACCCACGGCCACAGGTCGTTCTTACATCCGCTTGGGTTCTTGCGGGTGGCATTCGCGGCATTGCAGTCGAACTGTTGCCACATCTGGTAAAAGCGGTGAACCGGACTGTTGTCGTAGGAATCGTAGGGGTGTGTCGAGGAGGTCAACTGAAAAGGTCCGTTGGGCAGCTTGTCCGCATTCGGGATGCGTGTATCCAGAGCGCCGTGAGCTAATCCCGTTCCGCCGGTCGTTAAATAGACATAGTAATCATCGGGCAAACCGTTCTCGACCGCTTTGGCAGCGGCGACACTAGGAAACGGCGCTGTGCTGTATCCGCCCGCCAGAGCCGGCGGCAGCACGGAATATCGAGTGTTGCTCGACGGGCTCATCTGATATCCGTCAGCGTTGGTGTCGATCGCGGACGACTGGCTGGCCAAGGAAAAATTCGGACCGGGCGTTCCGTCCTCGTTGACGATGCCCTTCGAGAGCAGGTTGCCGATGCTCTCTCCATTTTTCGGTTTGTAGGTCGCAAACACGTGATCGAACGTGCGGTTCTCGCCAATGATGACGATCACATGCTGAATGGGCGTTCGGGTTTGGCGTGAGTGGTCTTCTGCCGCCGCAATTGCCGGCGAAATCAGTTGCAGGACCAGGGTGGCGATTCCGGCAACCGAGGCCGCACGCCACTTAAGGGAGACGAGTTGCGTTGACACCATTTTCGCTAACCCTCCTTTGAAGGTACGGGCAGCCTAATCGCCCTTTATTGCACCTCCGTAAAAACCAAGTTACGGCTGTGTGAATTGTTTTCCAGAGGAAGTACGTCGGCACTCAGGCAGTTTCTGTATGCGAATTCTGGGACCGGATTGACCACCCGTTCATGGCGAGACATCTAACAACAGCAACTTTCTTGCGCCGCCATCAAGAACTTCCCCGCTTTCTCATCAAAACTTCCCTGCTCTGTCATCAAAAACTTTCCCGCTTTTGTCATCAAAACTTCCCTGCTTTGCCATCGAAAACTTCCCTGCTTGTCATCGAAAACTTTCTCGCGTTGTCATCCTGAGCGCAGTGAGGCGCCAGCCGAACGGAGCCGAAGGACCCCACGCCTGTGTGCAGCGCCTGCGGCCCATCCAGGAATTTCCACCACCACTCCCAACAGCCCTTTGAACCTGCAAAAGTACCGAACCGTGCACTCCTTTCCGATGAAGAATGCACTTCGTTTACACTCAAGGGCGCCGCAGCTCGTTCCCCATGTCTGTCGAAACCACTTTTTATCGCGAGCTTGCTTACGTGTTTGGTGCGGCGGTGGTCGGAGGAGCTGTAGCTCGCGCCCTGCGCCAGCCACTGATTCTCGGCTACGTTCTGGGCGGGATCCTGGTTGGGCCCTTCACGCCGGGGCCGACGGTCGCCGATGTTCATGAGTTCGAGGTGTTGGCGGAGATCGGCGTCATACTGCTGATGTATTCGATCGGCCTGGAGTTTTCCTTTCGCGACCTGCTGAAGGTGAAGTGGGTGGCGATTCTCGGCGGGCCGATGGGAATTCTGCTGTCGGTGGCGCTTGGCTTGGGTGTGGGATGGTTGCTCGGGTGGAGCTGGCAACAAGGCGTCGCCGTGGGCGCAATTATTTCGGTGGCCAGCACTATGGTGTTGTCGCGCTTCTTGAGCGAACGGGGCGAGCTGCGCTCCGACCACGGGCAGGTCATGATTGGGATTACGCTGGTCGAGGATCTTGCCGTCGTGGTCCTTACCATCCTTCTGCCTTCGCTCGGCGATATGAACCGCGGCCACCTGCTGGCACTGGCGATCGCGATGGGCAAAGCGCTTCTGATTCTCATTCCCATCACTTTGGTGGCGCATAAATTGATTCCCCCGCTGATGCGCCGTGTCGTCCGTGCAGCAAACCCGGAGTTCTTTGTCCTGGTGGCG
>Ga0210400_10000077_pt1 | contig 134124 bp, 133 predicted proteins | sample IncBWH26MmetaG_FD_155456 | JGI IMG/M metagenome (GOLD analysis project Ga0210400, IMG submission 155456) | Forest soil microbial communities from Barre Woods Harvard Forest LTER site, Petersham, Massachusetts, United States - Inc-BW-H-26-M | ecosystem: Environmental > Terrestrial > Soil >... | reverse complement strand
ACTTCCGCAGCGACCTGCCGCGACTCGAGCGCGAAGGCGTGCGGGTGCGGGTGGTCGGCCGCGAGGACGGCCTGTCGCGCGACCTCCTGAAGATCTGCCGCGAGGCCGAGGACCGCACGGCGCACAACAGCAAGCTCTTCCTGACCATCGCCTTCAACTACGGAGGCCAGGCCGACATCGCCGACGCGGCCCGCCGGTTCGCCCAGGACGTGGCCGCCGGCCGCGCCACGCCCGGCGACATGAACGAGGCCAAGTTCGCCCAGTACCTGTCGACCTCCGACCTGCCGCCGCCCGACCTGATCGTGCGCCCGTCGGGAGAGCAGCGGCTCTCCAACTTCGTGCTCTGGGAGGCGGCCTACGCCGAGTTCGTGTTTCAGGATGTCCTTTGGCCGGACTATTCGCCCGAACACCTCAAGGCCGCCATCGCCGAGTATCACACCCGTGATCGCCGGTACGGCGCTGTCCTGGCCGATGACGTCCTTGCCACAGGCTAGGCGCTTCGACTGGTCGAACCTGGCCTTGAGGATCGCGTCGGGCGTGGTGCTGGTCCCGACGGCGCTCTACGCCACGCTGGGTCAGCATCAGCACTGGATTCCCGCCCTGCAGGGGCGCCAGGAGCCCTTGCCCTACCTGCTGATGATCTCGATCGGGGTGGCGCTGCTGTCCATCGAATGGGGCGGGATGAGCGCCCCCGGCGCGCCGATCCGCGTGTCGGCGGCGGTGACTGCGGCGGTGCTGGCGGCGGTGTTCCTGGGCTACAAGGACCACTTCGTCCTGGGCTGGCTGGTCGTTCCGATCGGGGCGGCGGCCGCGGCCCTGGTGGCGCGCGGCGTGGCCGAGCGGCCCGCCGACGCGGCCTATGGCGTCTTCTACATCGCCCCGGCGGCGGTGTGCCTGATCTGGCTGCGGGCCACGCACCAGGGCGTCTGGTGGACCCTCATGCTGTTCGCCTGCACCTGGGGCGCCGACATCGGCGCCTTCGCCGTGGGAAGCACGTTCAAGGGGCCGAAGCTCTGGCCTCGGTTCTCCCCGAACAAGACCTGGTCGGGCTTCATCGGCGGCCTCCTGGCGGCGATGGGGGCGGGGACCCTGATGGCCTCCTTACCCTATTTCCAGCTCAGCCTGTGGGCCGCCGCGGCCATCGGTCTCACCGTGGGCCTGGCGACCATGGCGGGCGACCTCTGGGAATCCGCGCTAAAACGCCGGTTCGGCGTGAAGGATTCCGGGGATATCATCCCCGGGCATGGCGGCCTGCTCGACCGCGTGGACGGCTTGATGTTCGCCGTCGTGGTGATGGCCGCAGCGCGCCTCGCCAATCACCTAGGATGGGGACATTGAGCCTGCCGCGTAAAATCAGCGTTCTGGGATCCACCGGCTCGGTGGGGGTCTCGACGCTCGACGTCCTCAGCCAGTCCGGCGTGGAGGTCGAGGTCACGGCCCTGGCGGCCGGGCGCAATGTCGAACGGCTCGCCCAGCAGGCCTTGCGCTGGCGGCCGCGGATCGCGGTGGTCGGCGACGAGGCGGTGCTGCCGCAGCTTCGCGCCCTGCTGGCCGGCTCCGGAATCGAGACGGCCGCCGGGGCCCAGGCGACGGTCGACGCCGCGTCGGAGGACGTCCAATGGGTGATGTCGGCGATCGTCGGCTTCGCGGGCCTGGCGCCGACGCTCGCCGCCGCCCGGTCGGGCGCGATCGTGGCCCTGGCCAACAAGGAGAGCCTGGTCTGCGCCGGCCCCGAGCTGCTGCGCGCCGCGCGCCAGGCCGGCGGCATGGTGATCCCCGTGGACTCCGAACACTCGGCGATCTTCCAGGTGCTGGAGCCGCAGAACGCCGCCCAGGTTCTGCGGCTGATCCTCACCTCGTCCGGCGGGCCCTTCCGCGGCGCCACACGCGAGGCGATGGCGAAGGCGACGCCGGCGCAGGCGGTCGCGCATCCGAACTTCGCCATGGGAGCCAAGATCTCCGTCGACTCGGCCACGATGATGAACAAGGGCCTGGAGGTGATCGAAGCCGCCTACCTGTTCTCCATGCCCGCGGAGAAGATCGACGTGCTCGTCCATCCGCAGCAGATCATCCACAGCCTGGTGGAATATGCGGACGGTTCGACCCTGGCGCAGCTCGGGCCGCCGGACATGCGCCCGCCGATCGCCTGCGCCTTCGCCTGGCCCGACCGGCTCCCATGGCCGGCGAAGAAGCTGGACCTGGCGAGGATGGGCCCCTTGAGCTTCGAGGAGCCGGATCCGGTGCGCTTCCCGGCCCTGCGAATCGCCAAGGCGGCGCTGGCCACGGGCGGGGCGGCGCCCGCGGCGATGAACGCGGCCGACGAGATCGCCGTGGCGGCCTTCCTGAAACGGCGTATCGCGTTCCTTGATATTGCCGCAACAGTCGAGGAAACCTTGGCTCGGATGGATCGCCAGAACCTGCTCACGCCCCCGGACAACGACCCGGCGGAGGCCGCGCGCATCACCGATGCGACCGCGCGCCGCGTGGCGGATGAGGTGGTAAACGGCCTTATGGCCCCAGCTCACGCATGACGCGCGCGGAGGAATAGACGACCGATGCCCGGTTTGCTGGCCAATCTGCTGTTCTACATCCTCCCGTTCCTGCTGGTGGTGGGCGTCGTGGTCACCGTCCACGAGTTCGGCCACTTCCTGGCGGGCAAGGCGGTGGGCGCGAAGATCGACCAGTTCTCCATCGGCTTCGGCAAGCCGATCGCCCGCTGGGTGGACAAGTCCGGGGTGGAGTGGCGCCTAGGCTGGCTGCCGATCGGCGGCTTCGTCCGCTTCGCCGGCGACGACAACGCCGCCAGCGTGCCCGACACCGACGACCTGGCCACCCTGCGCCGCGAGGTCGTGTCGAAGGAAGGCGAGGCGGCGCTCAGCCAGTACCATCACTTCAAGCCGATCTGGCAGCGCGCGATCATCAGCGCGGCGGGGCCGCTGGCCAACTTCGTGCTGTCGACCGCGATCTTCGCCGGCCTACTCCTGGCCCTGGGCGAGCCGATCTCGGCGGCGCGGATCGCCAAGGTGTTTCCCAACACCCCGGCCGCCCAGGCGGGCTTCCAGCCGGGGGACATCATCGTCCGGGCGGACGGCAAGCCCGTGAAGTCGTTCGATACGGTCAAGCAACTCATCGTCCTGCGCACCGGGGTGCCGCTCACCTTCGTGGTGCAGCGGGGCGACAGCCAGGTCGTTCTGACGGCGACGCCGGCCCGCGGCGCAGTCACCGACGCCGTCGGCCACGTCCATCAGCTAGGCACCGTGGGCATCCAGTTCGCCGACCTGCCGCAGGACCGCAAGGTCGTGCGCTACGGCCCCATCCAGGCGCTGCGGGCCGGCGTCCTGCGCACCGCCGACGTGGTGCAGACCACGGTCTATTACATCGGCCGGATGTTCGAAGGCCGCGAGACCGCCGACCAGATCTCCGGCCCGCTGGGCATGGCGCAGATTTCCGGCGATCTTGCAAAACAGACCGCCGATGTTTCCAAAGACATCCCCACTTTCGCAATAAATGTCATGCTGACGACGCTCTTGCTGGTCGCCAACATTTCGGTCGGCATCGGATTCCTGAACTTGATGCCGATACCTGTGCTCGATGGGGGACACTTGCTGTTCTATGCCTATGAGGCGGTGGCGCGCCGCCCACTTGCTGCCAAGGTTCAGGCGGCAGGCTATCGCGTGGGCCTTGCACTCGTTCTCGGATTGATGTTGTTCGCGACTTGGAACGATCTACAGCGCCTGCGTGTGTTCAATTTCATCGGCGGGCTATTCTCCTAACCCCCGACTTTTCCCAAACGGCTGATTCGATGCACAGACACCGCGCCCGCAGCGCTGCGCTAGCTTCCGGTCTTGCCGGTCTTATGGCGACGACCGCACTAGTGAGCCCAGGGCTGGCGCTCGCGCAGGCTCCAGCCCCACCGCCGCCCGCGGCCGCAGCCGCCCCGCCGCCGGCGGCTCCCGTCGCCACCGCGCCCGCGCCTCAGGCCCCGCCGCCGGCCGCGCCCGCGCCGACCGGCGTAATCCAGCGCTTCATCGTGCGCGGAAACGAGCGGATCGAGCCCACCACGGTGATCTCCTACCTGCCGATGGTTGTGGGTGAGACGGTCGACGCGGCGAAGATCGACGCCGGCATCAAGGCCCTGGCCCGCACCGAACTGTTCTCCGACGAAAAGATCGAGCTCAACAACGGCGACATGATCATCACTGTCGTCGAAAACCCGATCATCAACCGGGTCCTGTTCGAGGGAAATTCGTCGATCAAGGAAGACAAGCTCAAGGACGAGGTGACGGTGCGTCCGCGGGGCATCTTCACCCGCGCCAAGGCCCAGGCCGACGTCGGCCGCATCGTCGAACTCTATCGCCGGGCCGGCCGGATCTCGGCGGAGGTGACGCCGCAGATCGTCGAGCTCCCGCAGAAGCGCGTGGACCTGATCTTCAAGATCGACGAGGGCGCCAAGAGCGGCGTGCTGCGGGTCAACTTCCTGGGCAACAAGGCCTTCTCGGACGACAACCTGCGCGACGTCGTCGTGACCGAGCAGAGCCACTGGTACAAATTCTTCTCCTCGAACGCCAACTACGACCCGGATCGGCTGGAGTACGACAAGGAGCAGCTACGCAAGTACTACCGCAACCGCGGCTTCTACGACTTCCGCGTGGCCTCCTCAGTGGCCGAGCTGGCGCCCGACAAGAACGGCTTCGTCATCACCTACACGGTCGAAGAAGGGCCGGAGTACAAGTTCGGCAAGGTCACCGTCGAGACGGACCTCAAGAAGCTCGACAAGAACGTGCTCGAGGCCCTGGTGCCGTTCCGCCGCGGCGACATCTACCAGGACGAAAAGATCGAGCAGGCGACGGACGCCCTGACCTTCGCCGCCGGCGCCGCGGGCTTCGCCTTCGTCGACGTTCGCCCACGCTACGTGCCCGACCGCGCCCGGGGCGTGGTGGACGTGACCTTCGACGTTAAGGAAGGTCCGCGGGTCTATGTCGACCGCATCGACATCGTCGGCAACACCCGCACTCTGGATTACGTCATCCGCCGCGAGATGAACGTCTCGGAAGGCGACGCCTACAACCGCGTGCTGGTCGACCGCTCGAAGAACCAGATCCGCGCGCTCGGCTACTTCAAGGACGTGGACATCACCGAGACGCCGGGCTCGGCGCCCGACCGCACCGGCCTGCAGGTGAAGGTCACCGAGCAGCCCACGGGCGAACTGTCGTTCAGCGCCGGCTATTCGTCGGTGGACCAGCTCGTGGTCGACCTGGGCATTTCGGAGCGCAACTTCCGCGGCCGCGGCGAGGACGTGCGCGCGCGCATTTCCGTGGGCTCGATCCGCCAGCAGATCGACTTCTCGTTCACCGAGCCGCGGTTCCTCGGCCGCGACCTGGCGGCCGGCTACGACGCCTTCTACTACAAGTACGACCTCACCCAATATTCCGCCTACAAGACCACTTCGGTCGGCACCGGGGTGCGGCTGAACTTCCCCTTGAGCCTGAACTCGCACGGCTCGCTGCGCTACACGATCCGCGACGACGACGTGGAGATCGATCCGACCTTCTGCGACCCGACGAACCTGATCGTCTCGACCTCGATCTGCGACCAGCGGGGCCACTTCCTGACTTCGTCGGTGGGCTACGGCTATCGCCTGGACCGCCGCAACGACGCGATCAATCCGACGCGGGGCTTCTACCTGGACTTCAACCAGGACCTCGCCGGCATCGGCGGCGACGTGAAGTACGTCCGCACAGAGGCCGAGGGCGCCTGGTACCACGGCTTCAACAAGACCTTCATCCTCAGCATCACCGGCAGCGCCGGCGACATCGAGGGCTGGGGCGGCGACCACGTGCGGATCAACGACCGCTTCTACAAGGGCGGCAACAGCTTCCCCGGCTTCCAGACCGCCGGCATCGGGCCGCGCGACCTGACCTTCGCCAACACCGGCACAAACCAGAACGACGCCCTGGGCGGCAAGGCCTACGCCATCAGCTCGGCCGAGCTGACGGTGCCGACCTTCCTGCCCGAGCAGTACGGCATCCGGGCGGCCGTCTTCACCTACGTAGGCGCCGAAGGCCTGTTGGACAGCTTCGACAAGAAGACGACCGACACCACCACGGGCCTGTCGATCATCAATCCGTTGATCAAGGACGATTTCGGCCTGCGCGCTTCCGCCGGCTTGAGCATCTTCTGGAAGTCGCCGATGGGACCCATCCGCTTCGACTTCAGCCAGATCCTCAAGAAGGAAGACTACGACAGGACCGAAACCTTCCGGTTCTCAACCAACACAAGATTCTAAGGGATATCATGACCTCCAAGCCTATCGTCGCCGGCGTCTGCGCCGCCGCCATCGCCCTCACCGCGGGCTCCAGTGTCTTCGCGCAGGCCGCCGCGCCCGCCGCGCCTGCCGCCCAGGCCGTGACCCATGGCCCGCCGCTGACCGGCGTCTGCATCTTCTCCTTCGAAACGGCCATCCAGACCTCGACCGTCGGCCATTCGGTGGACACCCGGATGCAGCAGATCGTCGCCCAGGTGAACGCCGAGCTGACCGCCGAGAAGACCGCCATCGACAACGACGCCAAGGGGCTCGACGCGCGGCGCGCCACGCTCGACCAGGCGACGCTGGAGAGCCAGGCCTCGCAACTGCAGATCCGCGCCAACGCCCTGCAGCGCAAGGCCCAGTTGCGCGACCGCGAAGTCTCGGCCACCGAGCAGAAGGCCGTCGCGAGGATCAGCCAGGAGCTGGAGCCGTTCATTCGCCAGAGCTACCAGTCGAAGGCCTGCAGCATCCTGTTGCAGCGCAGCGCGGTGATCATCGGCAACCCGGCCATGGACATCACGCCCGCGGTGGTGGCCGGCCTCAACGGCAAGATCACCCAGTTCGCCTTCGAGCGCGAACGCCTCGACCAGCCGGGCGCCCCGGCCGCTGGCGGAGCGCCGGCGATCGTCCAGACGCCGGGCCCGGCGCGGACCCCGGCCGCCCCGGCCAAGCGCTAAGCTCTTCAAGAAGGCGCGGATCGCGCAGAGAAACCATGCCCGATCCGCGCTTCTTCGAAGACCTAGGCCCGGTCAGCCTTTCCGAACTCGCCAGCCTGACCGGCGCGCAACTGGCGGACGCCTCGGCGGGCGAACGCCGGGTGCGGGCGGTGTCGATCATGGAGGGCGCGGCGGCCGACACGGTCACCTTCGCCACCGACCGCAAGTTCCTGGACCAGGCCGGGACCACCCGGGCCGGCGCCTGCTTCGTCCGCGCGGAGGTCGTCGACGCCCTGCCGGCCGGCTGCGCGGCCCTGGTGACGGCCTCGCCCCAGCTGGGCTACGCGCTCGCCGCCCAGCGCCTGCACCGGCCGCGGTTCCCGACCGGCGACAAGGGCGTGCATCCGTCGGCGCAGATCGAGCCCCAGGTCGAGCTCGGTCCGGGCGTCGTCGTCGGCGCAGGGGCCCAGGTCGGGCGCGGCACGCGCGTCGGCGCCAACACCGTGATCGGGCCGGGCGTGGCCATCGGGCGTGACTGCGACATCTCCGCCAGCGTGACCATCGGCTTCGCCCTGATCGGCGACCGGGTGCGGATCCTGGCCGGCGCGCGGATCGGCGAGCCCGGGTTCGGCGCCACGCCGGGGCCGAACGGCCTGGTGGACATTCCCCAGCTCGGCCGCGTGATCCTGCAGGACGGCGTGACCATCGGCGCCAATAGCTGCGTCGACAGGGGCGCCTTCGAAGACACCGTCATGGGCGAGAACACCAAGATCGACAATCTGGTGCAGATCGCCCACAACGTGCGGGTCGGACGCAACTGCGTCATGGCCGCCTATACGGGGATCTCGGGCAGCGTGACCATCGGCGATGGCGTGCAGTTTGGAGGCCGCGCCGGCGTGGCCGATCACCTCTCGATTGGCGCCGGCGCGCGCATCACCGCGGCGGCCGGCGTGATCAAGGATGTTCCGGCGGGCGAGACCTGGGGCGGCTATCCCGCTCGGCCGATCCGACAATGGATGCGGGAAACCGCGTGGCTTGCGAAACAGGCGAGCCGCAAGGAAGGGAATTCATGAGTCGCAAGGCGCCGGTGAGCGAAGCTCCGAGCGAAATCGACATCACCGAGGTGATGGCGCGGATCCCGCACCGCTACCCGTTCCTGCTGGTGGACCGGTGCGAGGAATACGTCGAGAACCAGTCCATCGTCGGCGTCAAATGCGTGTCGGTGAACGAGCCCTTCTTTCAGGGCCATTTTCCGCACTATCCGGTGATGCCCGGCGTGCTGATCGTCGAAGCCATGGCCCAGACCAGCGCGGTCCTGATGTCGAAGTCGCTGAACGTCGACGTCGCGGACAAGGCGATCTTCTTCATGTCGCTGGACAACTGCCGTTTCCGCGCCCCGGTGCGCCCCGGCGCCGTGATGCGCCTGGCGGTCGAGGTCACCCGCGCGCGCGGCGACATCTTCAAATTCAAAGGCCGCGCCCTGGTCGATGACAAGGTCGCCGCCGAGGCGGAGTGGGCGGCTATGGTGGTGGACACGAAGTGAGCGTTGATATCCATCCGACGGCCATCGTCGCCAAAGGCGCCGAGATCGCCGACGGCGTGAGCATCGGTCCCTACTGCATCATCGGCGAGCACGCGCGGATCGGACCGCGCACCACGCTCGCCAGCCATGTGGTGGTCGAGGGCCACACGCGGATCGGCGAGGACTGCACGATCCGCAACTTCTCCAACCTGGGCGGGCCGCCCCACCACACCGGCTACAAGGGCGAGCCGACCGAGCTGGTGATCGGCGATCGCAACAAGATCTGGGAACACGTGACGATGCACATCGGCACGGCCCAGGCCGGCGGCGTGACCCGGGTGGGCGACGACGGCATGTACATGGCCACCAGCCACGTCGGCCACGACTGCACCGTGGGCGACAACGTGATCCTGGCGCATTCGGCCACTCTGGGCGGCCACGTCCATATCGGCGACTTCGTGATGGTGAGCGGCTTGGCCGCCGTGCACCAGTACTGCCGCGTGGGACGCTATTCCTTCATCGGCGGCCTGGCGGCGGTGACCAAGGACGTCATCCCCTATGGCCTGGTGTGGGGCAACCACGCGCACTTGGAGGGCCTGAACCTGGTCGGGCTGAAGCGGCGGGACTTCGGCCGCGATACGATCGGCGAGCTGCGCTCGGCCTACCGGCTGCTGTTCGCCGAGGAAGGCACCTTCCAGGAGCGCATCGACGACACCGCCACCACCTTCGGCCACTCCGCGCCGGTGATGGAGATCATCGACTTCATCCGCGCCGACGCCGGCCGGCCGCTCTGCCTGCCCGAACGCGAGGTCTAGGATGCAGAAGCTCGGCCTGATCGCCGGGGGCGGGAGCCTGCCGGTCGAGATCGCCGAGCATTGCCAGCGGTCGGGCCGGCCGCTGTTCGTGATCCGCCTGAAGGGCTTCGCGGGCGAGGGGCTCGAACCCTACGCCGGCGCCGAGGTGGGCCTGGCCGAGCTCGGCAAATGCTTCAAGGCGCTGAAGCGCGCCGGCTGCCGCTCGGTCTGCCTGGCCGGCAATGTCGCGCGGCCGGATTTCACCGCCCTGATGCCTGACCTTCGGGGTCTCGCCGCGCTGCCGGCGGCGATCGCCGCGGCGCGCAAGGGCGACGACGCCCTGCTACGGATGCTGGTCGGCGAGTTCGAGAGGGAAGGCTTCGCCGTCGAAGGCGCCCATGAGGTGATGGACGACCTGACCCTGGGCGCCGGGCCGCTCGGACGCATCGCGCCGGGCCCGGAGAGCGAAGCGGACATCCGGCAGGCCGTGGAGGTCGCCCGCGCGATCGGCCGCCTGGACGCCGGTCAGGCCGCGGTGGTCTGCCGCGGGCTGGTGCTGGCCCTGGAGGCCGCCGAGGGCACCGACGCCCTGCTGGCCCGCGTCGCCGACCTGCCCGAAGCGCTGCGCGGACGGCCGGGCGCGGCGGTGGGCGTGCTCGCCAAGGCGCCCAAGCCTATCCAGGAAAAGCGCGTCGACTTGCCGACCATCGGCCCGGCCACGGTCGAGGGCGTCGCGCGCGCCGGCCTGGCGGGCATCGTCGGCGAGGTCGGCCACCTGCTGGTGCTGGAGCGCGAGGCGGTGATCGCGCTGGCCGACGAGCTCGGCGTCTTCATCCTGGGCGTGGAAGCGCCCGCGTCGTGAGCCGGGCCGCCAAGCGTCCGCTGACCGTCATGCTGGTGGCGGCGGAGGCCTCGGGCGACGACCGCGGCGCGGGCCTCGCGCGCGCGCTGAAGGCGCGCCTCGGCCAGGACGTGCGCTTCGTGGGCGTTGGCGGCGAACAGATGGCGGCCGAGGGCGTCGAGAGCCCCTTCGACATCGCCGACATCTCGATCCTGGGCCTGGCGGAGGGCCTCCTGGCCTATCCGCGGATCGTCCGCCGGGCCGACGAGACCGCTGCCCTGGCGTTGCGCGAAAAGCCGGACGTGGCGGTGCTGATCGATTCCTGGGGCTTCACCCTGCGGGTCGCCCAGCGCCTCCGCCGGCAGGCGCCGGGCCTGCCGCTGATCAAATATGTCGGGCCGCAGGTCTGGGCGACCCGGCCCGGCCGCGCCAGGACGCTGGCGGCGGCCGTCGACCACCTGCTGTCGATCCACGCCTTCGACGCCCCCCATTTCGAGGCCCACGGCCTGCCGGTGACCTTCGTCGGCAATTCGGCGCTCACGGTGGACTTCTCCAAGGCAAGGCCGGCGCGGCTGCGTCGGCGGATCGGCGCGGCGCCGAACGATCCGATCCTGATCGTCCTGCCGGGCAGCCGGCCGGGCGAGATCGAGCGCATGCTGCCGGTGTTCGAGGACGCGGTGCGGCGCCTGAAGGAGACCCATCCCCGGCTCCACGTGGTGGTCCCCGCGGCGCCCACGGTAGCCGAGACGGTCAAGGCGCGCGTCGCCGGCTGGTCGCACCGCGCCCATGTGATCGAGGGCGACGAGGGCAAGCTCGACGCGATGAAGGCGGCCACCGTCGCCATGGCCTGCTCCGGCACGGTGACCACGGAGCTCGCCCTGGCTGGCGTCCCCATGGTGATCGGCTACCGGCTGGGGCCGGTGACCGCCTGGATCGTGCGGAAGGTGCTGCTGCGCACCCGTTGGGTCACCCTGTTCAACATCGCTGCGCGGGCGTTTGTCGCCCCGGAGCTGATCCAGGGGGACTGCACGGGCCCGAACGTCGCGCGGGAGGTCGCCCTTCGGCTTGACGACAAGGCGCTGCGCGACCGCCAGGTCGCCGCCCAGTACGCCGCCCTCGACAAGATGGGCCGGGGCGGTCCCGACCCCTCGGAGGCCGCCGCAGAGGCGGTTCTGAAGATCTTGGCGGCCCGCGCCCCGGGCTAGGCGGAGACGGACTGGGGCAGCGGCGCCGGGACGTTGTATTTCCGGGCGTCCGGGGCGGTCCACAGCTCGTGGAGCTGCAGCACCTCCGGCTCGATCGGCGTCAGCCCCATCTTACGCATGGCCGGATAGACCCTCGCCTCGTTGAAGGCCTGCAGCTCCGCTTCGCTGTCCCAGATGTCGATCACCAGGAGCCCATCCTTGCCGAACGCGGCCTGGTGGAAGATCGCGCCGGTCGGCACGGGCTCGATGGGAACCTCGGCGCGATAGCGGTTGAAGGTTTCCGCATCGACGTCACTGGAGCGGTAGATGGCCATGATGGGCATGGCGGCCTCCATAGGTTGCGGGCGGATGGAATACCCGCCCGCGCCCAGGACCTGCCCATAACGGCGTGATGTCAATCGTATCAGGCGCGCTTGTCGACCGGCATGTAGGGGCGTTCGAGCGCGCCGGTGTAGAGTTGGCGGGGACGGCCGATCTTGTAGGCCGGGTCCTCGATCATCTCCTTCCACTGGCTGATCCAGCCGACGGTGCGGGCCACGGCGAACAGCACCGTGAACATCTCCGCCGGGAAGCCCAGGGCGCGCAGGGTAATGCCCGAATAGAAGTCCACGTTCGGGTAGAGTTTGCGCTCGATGAAGTACTCGTCCGAGAGCGCGATGCGCTCCAGTTCCAGGGCCACCTTCAGCAGCGGATCGTCGGCGTCCCCGACCTCGGCCAGCACCTCGTGGCAGGTCTTCTGCATCACCGTCGCGCGGGGGTCGTAGTTCTTGTAGACGCGGTGGCCGAAGCCCATCAGCCGGTAGCGGCGGTCCTTCACGCCCTGGATGTACTCGGGGATCCGGTCGACCGTCCCGATCTCCTTGAGCATGTTGAGCGCCTCTTCGTTGGCCCCGCCGTGCGCGGGCCCCCAGAGGCAGGCGATGCCGGCGGCGATGCAGGCGAAGGGGTTGGCGCCCGACGACCCGGCCAGGCGCACCGTGGACGTCGAGGCGTTCTGCTCGTGGTCGGCGTGGAGGATGAAGATCCGGTCCATCGCCTTGGTCAGCACCGGATTGGGCTTCCAGTCCTCGGCCGGGACCGAGAAGCACATGCGCAGGAAGTTCTCCGCGTAGGAGAGATCGTTGCGCGGGTGCACAAAGGGCTGGCCCTGGAAGTACTTGAACGCCCGCGCCGCGATCGTCGGCATCTTGGCGATCAGGCGATGGGCCGAGATCATCCGCTGCTCGGGATCGGTGATGTCGGTGGAGTCGTGATAGAAGGCCGACAGCGCCCCGACGGCGCCGGTCATGATCGCCATCGGGTGAGCATCCCGGCGGAAGCCCTGGAAAAACCTATCGAACTGCTCGTGCAGCATGGTGTGATAGGTGATCGTGTGCTCGAACTCGGAATATTGCGCAGCGTTCGGCAGCTCGCCGTGCAGAAGCAGGTAGCAGGTGTCGAGGAAGGTCGACTTCTCGGCCAGCTCGCCGATCTTGTAGCCACGGTGCAGCAGGATGCCGGCGTCGCCGTCGATGTAGGTGATCTTGCTTTCGCAGCTCGCGGTCGAGGTGAAGCCCGGATCGTAGGTGAAGGCGTCGCTCTCGGCGTAGAGCTTGCGGATATCGATGACGTCCGGACCCGTCGTGCCCTTCAGGATGGGCAGGTCGATGGTCTTGCCGCCGATGCTGATCTTCGCTGTGTCGGCCATGCCTGTCCTCTTCGGATACCTTGACTGAAACGTTTGTTCGGACGGCTTATAGCGCGTTAGCCGCCAAGCGAAAGCGCATCGTCGAGGCGAGCCAGGCTTTCGGCTTTTCCGAGCGCAACCAGGGCGCCGGCGAGGTCCGGCGCAGGCGCTCCGCCCGAGAGCGCGGCGCGCAATCCGGGCCCGATCTTGCCCAGGCCGACACCCTCGCTTTCGGCGAAACCGCGGTTGACGCCTTCCAGGGTCTGAACGTCCCAGGCGGGCGCCGCGTCCAGGGCCTGGCGCAGGCGGCCCAGCCGCTCGCGGAACTCCGCATCGGTCGCCAGGTCGCGGGCCTTGTCGGTCATCTCCAGCGGCCGGCGGCGCAGCGCGAAGACCGTGGCGTCGGCCAGCTCCAGCGTCGTCTTGGCCCCGTCGCGCACGAAGGGGATGACGTGGGTCAGGAGCGCGATGTGGTCGTCGTGCAGGGGAAAGTCGCGGCTCCTGTGGATCGCCGCCACCAGCCCCGCCAACCGCGCCGGATCGGCCTGGCGGATGTAGTGGTTGTTGAGGTGGTTCAGCTTGTCCCAGTCCAGCCGCGCCGGGGCGCCCACCACGTCCTTGATGTCGAACCACCCCACGGCCTGCTCGTCGGAGAAGATCTCGTCGTCGCCATGGCCCCAGCCGAGCTTGGCCAGGTAGTTGCGCATGGCCTCGGGCAGGTAGCCCATGTCGGCGAACTCGCTGACCGCCTGCGCGCCATGGCGCTTGGAGAGCTTGGTCCCGTCGGGTCCGTGGATCAGCGGCAGGTGCGCCCAGACCGGCGGGGTCCAGCCCAGGCCCTGGTAGATCAGGGTCTGGCGCGCGGCGTTGTTCAGGTGGTCGTCGCCGCGGATCACATGGGTCACGCCCATCTCGTGGTCGTCGACCACGACGGCGAGGTTGTAGGTCGGCGTGCCGTCGGTGCGCAGCAGGATCAGGTCGTCCAGGTCCTTGTTCTGGAACCGCACGGGCCCCTTCACCTGGTCGTCGATCAGGGTCTCGCCCTCAAGCGGCGACTTCAGGCGCACCACGAACGGCCGGTCCGGCGCGTCGTTGGGCGAAAGGTCGCGCCAGGGCGAGCGGACGACCCGGCCTTCGGCGCGGGCACTGGTGCGCTCGGCCTCCAGCTCGTCGGGAGTCATGTAGTCGCGATAGGCCGAGCCGCGGGCCAGCATCTGGTCGACGGCCAGGCGGTGGCGCTCGGCGCGACTCGCTTGGAAGACCGGCGTCTCATCCGCCTCGAGCCCCAGCCAGGCGAGGCCGTCGAAGATCACCTGCACCGCCTCCGCCGTCGAGCGCTCGCGGTCGGTGTCCTCGATGCGCAACAGGAACTTGCCGCCGGTGTGGCGCGCATAAAGCCAGTTGAACAGCGCCGTCCGGGCCGTACCAATGTGCATGGCGCCGGTGGGCGAGGGGGCGATCCGGGTGACGACGGGGCTGTCGGACATCGAGATTGAAAAACCTGGAGACGCCGCGGCGGGGGACGCCGGGGCGGCGCCTCTTAGCACGCGCCCCAAGCCCCGTCCTAGCCTCGGCGGCGCCATGCGGTGGCTGGCCGAGCAGGCGGCGCGGCAGGCGGACCGCTGGACCCTGTGGACGCCGGTGGCTTTCGGCTGCGGCGCGGGCGCCTATTTCGCCCTGCTGCGCGAGCCGCAGGCCTGGGTGGGCCTTGCAGGCGTCGCGGTCGCCGCCGCCCTGATCCTGGGGGCGAGCCGATGGAGCCGCGCGCGGGCGCTGACGGCGGCGCTGGTGCTGGCCGCCTGCGCGCTGGGCGGCTTCTCCATGGCCAAGCTGCGCACCGAGGGCGCCAAGGCGCCGGTAGCGAGCCAGGACACCCGCCCGCAGCGGCTGCAGGGCTGGGTGGTCGACGTCGTCAGCCCGGGGCAGGGCGGCCCGCGCCTGCTGGTCGCACCTGCGCGCATCGGGAGCTGGGCGCCGGCCGCGACCCCGATCCGGGTCCGGGTGACGCTGCGCGGCGGCTATCTCCCGGCGCCGGGCGAGCCGATCAGCCTGCTGGCGGTGATCAACACCCCGCCGCAACCGGCCAGCCCCGGCTCCTACGACTTCGCGCGCGACGCCTATTTCCAGAGCGTCGGCGGGGTGGGCTTTGCGCTGGGGCCCGTCCAGACCTGGTATCCGGACGCGCCGCCGCCCGCGCGGCTGCGGCTGACCATGCGGATCAACGCCCTGCGCTGGGCCCTGACCCGCCGCATCGTCGACACCCTGGGCGTCCAGAGCGGCGGGCTGGCCGCGGCCATGACGACCGGCCACGACGCGTTCATCCCCAAGGACGAGGTCAACGACCTGCGCGCCGCGGGCCTGGCGCACATCATCTCGATCAGCGGCCTGCACATGGCCATCGTCGGGGGCTTCGTCTTCGCCCTCTTGAGGTTCGGGATCGCCGCCTGGCCCTGGCTGGCTCTGCGGGTCCCGGGCAAGAAGCTGGCGGCGGGCGCGGCGCTTGCCGCCGTCCTGGCCTATCTGGTGCTTTCCGGCTGGCCGCCGCCGGCCGAGCGGTCCGCGGTGACCGCCGCCGTGGCGTTCGGCGCGATCCTGTTCGACCGCCAGGCGATCAGCCTGCACGCCCTGGCGCTCGCGGCCCTCGTGGTCCTGCTGCTGCAGCCCGAAGCGGTGACCCAGCCGGGGTTCCAGATGTCCTTCGCCGCCACCGCCGCCCTGGTGGCCCTGGCCGAGGTCTGGCCGCATCCGGTGCGGGAGATCAACACGCCCTGGCCGATCCGCATCGTGCAGGGCTTCTGGACCTGGCTGGCGGCCGGCGCGGCGGCCAGCTTCGTGGCCGGCACGGCCACCGGCCCCTTCGCCATGCAGGACTTCAACCGGGTCTCTACCTGGGGCCTGATCTCCAACCTGGTGACCGAGCCGATCTCCGGGTTCCTGATGATGCCGGGGCTGGCGATCGGCGCGGTCCTGGCGCCGTTCGGGCTGGGCGAATGGCCGCTGAAGGTGGCCGGCTTCGCCATCGACCTGATGAACCGCGTCGCACACATCGCCGCCACCGCGCCCTATGCCCAGCTCAATGTCGCCAGCGGGCCGCAGTGGGCCCTGCCGGCGGCGTTCCTCGGGCTCTTGTGGCTGTGCCTGTGGAAGGGTCGCCTGCGCTGGCTGGGCCTGCCCCTGGCGCTCGCTGTGAACCTCGCGCCGCGGCCGCCGACGCCGGACGTCTGGGTGGACGGCGCGGGCTCCGCCGTCGCGGTGCGTTCGGGCAAGGACGCCGTGCTCTTCCGCCCCGACGTGAAGCTGTTCGGCGCGGAGCTGTGGGCGCGCCGCAGGGGGCTGGAGCCGCAGACCACGCCGGCGGCGCGCGATGCGGCCTACGACTGCGACCACTGGAGCTGCACCCCGCTCGCCACCGCGCCGCTCAAGGTCGCCTCGGCCTGGAACCTCAAGCGGCCGCTGAAAGAGGGGCGCTTCGCGCAGATGTGCGGGTCGGCCGAGCTGGTGGTCCTGCGCAACGATTTTCCGCCGGAGAGCTGCGCCGCGCCCCTGGTGCTGACCGGGGCTGACTTCGCCCGCGGCGGCTCGGCCGAGCTCTGGCGGCAGGGGCCGGGCCGGTGGCGCATCGCCTGGGCGCAGGACCTGCGCGGCCGCCGTCCGTGGACCTGGGGGCCGGATCCGCGGTTGGTCCCATGATGTTCACCAAGCACCTGCGCGAGCCGGTCATGCGCGGCGAGGTCACCTGTAGCGTGCGCATCTGGCGCAGCGCCCACGTGAAGGTGGGCGGGCGCTACGCGCTCGGCGCGGGCCACATCGAAGTGACCGCGATCCGCGAGATCTCGCTGGAGGACGTCACGCCGGACCTGGCCCGCAGGTCGGGATTCCTCGGCGTTGTCGATCTGCTGAAGGTGGCCAAGCACGGGCCGGGCGAACGGGTGTTTCTCGTGGAGTTCACCTACCACGCCGCGCCCTGAGCGCGCGGAAGGAGCCCCGGCCGTCCAGGCCGAGGCTCCGAAGGCGACCTTACTTCTTGGCCGCGTCCTTATTGGCCTTGGCCGTGTCCTTGGCGGCGGCGTTGCTGGCGTCGGCGGCCTTATCGGCGTGGGCCGAGGCCTGTTTCGAGGCATCCGTGGCGGCCGCGGCGTCGGTCTTGGCAGCATCAGCGGTCGGCGCAGCGGCCGCGGCCGAGGCGTCCTTCGCGGCGGTGGTGGCCGCCGAGCTCGCGGCGGCGGATTCGGCGTTGGCCTTGGTGGTGTCCTCCGCGGCCTTTTCCGCCGGCTTGTTGCAGGCCGCAACGGCCAGACTCAGGGCGGCGATCGCCGAAAGCGTAATGAAGCGCATGGTTTGGTCTCTCCCTTGGGACTTCGCGAAGGCGCGAAGCCTTCTCATTCGTGGGCCATGGCTACGCGGCCCACCCAGCCCGATCGAAACGTCGGGCCAAGGTCGAGGTTGCCCTGAATCCCGCGGAGGAGACAGCGGTTAGTGGTAACGGCGGATCAGGCCGACCAGCTTGCCCTGCACAGCCACCTGGTCGGGGCCGAAGATGCGGGTCTCGTAGGCGGGATTGGCCGCCTCCAGCGCGATCGACGCTCCCTTGCGGCGCAGGCGTTTCAGGGTGGCTTCCTCGCCCATCACCAGGGCCACGACAATGTCGCCGGAGGTGGCGGTGTCCCCCTTGCGGATGACCACGAAATCGCCGTCCAGGATGCCGGCGTTGATCATCGAATCGCCCTGGATCTCCAGGACGAAGTGCTCGCCGGCGCCTAGCATGCTCTCGGCCACCGGAATGCGGTCGCGCTCTTGCTGGATCGCCTCGATCGGCGTGCCGGCGGCGATCTTGCCGAGGATCGGCAGGTCGCGGGTGTCGTTGGCGGCCGCCGGCATGGCGGGACCTCCGTCGACGATCTGCGGTTTGAACGGCGCGCGACCCTTGGGCGGCGCGGCCATGGTGGCCTGCTGCGGCAGCTTCACCACCTCCAGCGCCCGGGCCCGGTGCGGCAGGCGGCGCAGGAAGCCACGTTCCTCGAGCGCGGTGATCAGCCGGTGGATGCCGGATTTCGAGGCCAGGTCCAACGCCTCCTTCATCTCGTCGAAGGAGGGCGATACGCCGCTTTCCTTGATCCGCTCATGGATGAACATGAGCAGTTCGTGTTGCTTACGGGTGAGCATCGAACGGACCCTTGGTTGAGGCGCCGGAGAACAAAGCGCAAACGCTGTCGATGTTCTCTAGGTGTTCCGCATTAATGTCAAGTTACGGCTCGCGACCCTGAAACTTAAGCGGAATTTCCGGAGGGACGTTTCGCGCCTGGCCGACTCAGGCGGCGAGCAGGGCCCGGGTGGCGGCGGCCACATCGGCCTGCCGCATCAGGCTTTCTCCCACCAGCATGGCCTTGGCGCCCGACCGTTCCAGGCGCGCGGCGTCGGCCGGGGTGAAGATGCCGCTTTCGGTGACCAGCAAGGCGCCGGCCGGCGCGGCGGCGGCCAGTCGCTCGGTGATCGCCAGGTCGACGTCGAAGGTGCGCAGGTCGCGGTTGTTGACGCCCACCAGGTTGGCCTTCAGGGCGGCGGCGCGCGCGAGCTCGGAAGCGTCGTGCGTCTCCACCAGCACGTCCATCCCGTGGGCGTGGGCGGCCTCCATCAGGTCGGAGGCGAGGGTGTCGTCCACCATGGCCAGGATCACCAGGACAGCGTCGGCTCCGAGCGCGCGGCTCTCGGCCACCTGCCAGGGATCGACCAGGAACTCCTTGCGCAGGCAGGGCAGGCCGACCGCCGTCCGGGCGGTCACGAGGTAGTCGTCGGCGCCCTGGAAGCTCGGCGTGTCGGTCAGCACGGACAGGCAGGCCGCGCCGCCGGCCTCGTAGGCGCGGGCCAGGGCGGCCGGGTGGAAATCCTCGCGGATCACCCCGCGCGAGGGCGAGGCTTTCTTGATCTCGGCGATCAGCGCCAGGCGGCCCGGGCCGTGGGCCCGCTCGAGGGCGGCGCGGAAGCCGCGCGGCTCGGAGGCTTCGCGGGCCGCGGCTTCGACGGCGGCGAGGGGCCGGGCGGCCTTTCGCGCCGCCACCTCCTCGCGCTTGTAGGCGGCGATCCGATCGAGGATGTCGCTCATGCGCCGCCCAGGCTCCGGAGCTTGTCCAGCGCGCCCTGGGCGCGGCCGTCGTCGATCACCGCGGCGGCCAGCTCGACGCCTTCGCGCAGGGTCTCGACGGTCTCGCCCACCAGGAAGGCGGCGGCGGCGTTCAGCAGGACGATGTCCCGATAGGGGCCCTTTTGCCCGGCCAGCAGTTGGCGGAGCGCCGCGGCGTTCTGCTTGGGCGTCCCGCCGGTCAGGTCGGCCAGCGCCGCGCGGGGCAGGCCGACCGCTTCCGGCGTGACGGTGAAGAGGCGCACCTGGCCGTCGCGCAGTTCGGCGACGCTGGTCTCGCCCGTCGTGGTCATCTCGTCGAGGCCGCCGCCGTGCACCACCCAGGCGCGCTCCGAGCCCAGGGCCTTGAGCGCCTCGGCCAGCGGGGCCACCCAGCGCTCGGCGAAGACGCCCACCACCTGGCGCTGGGCCCCCGCCGGGTTGGTCAGCGGGCCGAGCAGGTTGAAGATGGTCCGGTAGCCCAGCTCGGCGCGGACCGGCGAGACGTGGCGCATGGCGCCGTGATGCGCCGGGGCGAACATGAAGCAGATGCCGGCCTCGTCCAGCGCGTTGAGCTGGCGGTCCGCAGGCATGGCGATGTCGACCCCGAGTTCGCTCAGCACGTCGGCCGTGCCCGACTTCGAGGACAGCGCCCGGTTGCCGTGCTTGGCGACCTTCAGGCCGCCGCCCGCCGCGACGAAGCCCACGGCGGTGGAGACGTTCAGGGTGTGCTGGCCGTCGCCGCCGGTCCCGCAGACGTCGATGGTCGGGAATTTGGGCTCGATGTGGACGGCGGCCCGTCGCATGGCCCGCGCGCAGGCGACGATCTCGCCCAGGGTCTCGCCGCGCATCCGCATGGCGGTCAGCGCCGCGCCCACCTGGCTGGGCGTCGGTTCGCCGCGCAGGCAGGCGGCGAAGAAGTCCCCGGCGTTGTCCTCCGACAGGGTGCCGCCGTCCGCCAGCAGGCTCAGCAGGGGCTTGAAGGTGTCGGACATGTGCGCGCGATCAGGCCTGGGCCAGGCGCCTCACGCCGGCGATCTCGAGGAAGTTGGCCAGCAGGTCGTAGCCGCATTCGGTGGCGATGGATTCGGGGTGGAACTGCACGCCGTGCACGGGCCGGCTCCTGTGCTGCACGCCCATGATCTCGCCGTCCTCGGTCCAGGCGGTGACTTCGAGATCCGCCGGCAGGTCCTCCTTGCGGACCGACAGGCTGTGGTAGCGCGTGGCGGTGAAGGGGGCCTTGAGGCCGGCGAAAACGCCCTTGCCCTCGTGGTGGATCTGGCTGGTCTTGCCGTGCATCAGGGCCTTGGCGTGGATCACCTCGCCGCCATAGGCCTGGCCGATCGCCTGGTGGCCCAGGCAGACCCCGAAGATCGGCAGATCGGCCGGCGCGGCCGCCAGCAGCTCCAGGCAGATGCCCGCGTCGTTGGGCGTCTTCGGGCCCGGGGACAGCAGCACGCCCTGCGGACGCAGCCCCAGGGCCTCGCGGACCGTCAGGGCGTCGTTGCGCGCGACATGCGTCTCCGCGCCCAGCTCATTGAGGTAATGAACCAGATTGTACGTGAAACTGTCGTAGTTATCGATCACCAGGATCATAGCGGCCCGCTCCTTGACGCGAGCCTTATTCCGCCGTCCAGCCGCCGTCCACCGACAGATTGGCCCCGGTGATCTGCTTGGCCGCGTCGCCGCAGAGGAAGACCACGATGGCGGCCACCTCCTCAGGCGTGACGAACTGCTTGGTGGGCTGGCTGTCCAGCAGGACGTCGTTGATCACCTGCTCGCGCGTCATATTGCGGGCCTTCATGGTGTCGGGGATCTGGTTCTCCACCAGCGGCGTCCAGACATAGCCGGGGCTGATGCAGTTCACGGTGACGCCGTGCGTGGCGAGCTCCAGCGCCGCGGTCTTGGTCAGGCCTGCGATGCCGTGCTTGGCGGCCACATAGGCCGACTTGAAGGGGGAGGCGACCAGGCTGTGGGCCGAGGCGGTGGAGATGATCCGGCCCCAGCCGCGCGTCTTCATGCCGGGAATCGCCGCGCGCATGGCGTGGAAGGCCGAGGACAGGTTGATGGCGAGGATCTGGTCCCACTTCTCGACCGGGAAGTCCTCGATCGGCGAGACGAACTGGATCCCGGCGTTGTTCACCAGCACGTCCACCGCCCCGAAGGTGGTCTCCGCGAGCGCCACCATGGCGGCGATCTCGGCCGGCTTGGTCATGTCGGCCGGCGAATGGATGCATTTGACGCCGAACTCCGACTCGATGGCGGCGCGCTCCTTCTCGATGTCCTCGGGCTTGCCGAAGCCGTTGATCAGGACGTTGGCGCCCTCGGCGGCGAGCGCGCGGGCGATGGCCAGGCCGATGCCGCTGGTCGAGCCGGTGACCACGGCGGTCTTGGATTTCAGGATCATGGGCGCGGGTCCTTGTTGTCGGAGTTTGAGCGGTCGGGATTGGGGTCGAGGCCGGGGTCGATGCTGACGGCGCCGCCGGGGCCGGGTTTCGGCGGATTGTGCGTCCGGCGCTGCACGCTGCGCTCGCCGTCCGCCAGGCCCGAGGCCCAGTGATCCAGCATGGTCTGGCGCGAGAACTCGACGTCCTTGAAGCTGCCCTCATAGGCGCGGTCGCGATAGATCAGTTGCACGACGATCACCGAGGGCTCCTTGGCGAACTCGCTGAGCAGCCTGATCTCCGGGTCTTCGGTCTTGTCTTCCGGCAGGGTCTTGAGCAGGCCGGCGAGACTGGTCTTCAGCCGGTGGATCCTGAGCTGGGCGTCGGTGGTCAGCCGGGTGCGGCTGGAAAAGCGGATGTCCTTCTCGCGCTCGGCCGCCTCCTGAAGGGTCTTGGGCATCGGCCCGCGGGCGTTGAACAGGTCCACCTGGTAGACGACCAGATCGTCCTGCTGGTCCTGGTCGAGCACGTATTCCAGCGGGGTGTTGGAGACCAGGCCGCCATCCCAATACCACTCGCCCTCGATCTCCACCGGCGGCAGGCCAGGCGGCAGGGCGCCGGAGGCCATGATGTGCTCCGGCCCGATCTTTTGATGGGCGTTGTCGAAATAGGTGAAGTTGCCGGTGCGGATATTGACCGCGCCTACGCTGAGCCGGGTCTCGCGCGCGTTGATCCGGTCGAAGTCCACCAGGCGCTCCAGCGTCGCCCTGAGCGGAGCGGAATCGTAGAAGCTCAGCGCCTCCGGCCCGCCGCTGGAGAGCAGCAATGGCGAGACGGCCCGCGGGGAGAAGAAGCCCGGCACGCCGGCGGCCATGGCCCAGCCGATGCTGGCGTCGCCCAGCAGGCCGCGGAAGAGGTCGGTCCCGTTGGGCGGCCCGAAGGACCAGCCGGAGGTCACCAGGCTCCAGAAGTCCTGCAGCCGCTCCAGGCGCTTCCCGGGCGCATTGCCGGCGATGATCGCGGCGTTGACCGCGCCGATCGAGATGCCGGCCAGCCAGTCCGGCTCCGGCCCCGCGCGGTTCAGCGCCTCATAGACCCCGGCCTGGTAGGAGCCCAGGGCCCCGCCGCCTTGCAGGACCAGGACGCGGCGCGGTTGGGCTGTGGTCATGGGATCGGCGGCGTCCAGGCGGCAGGCGCAGGTCGGAACGACCATATTGCGCTGCACAATGACGGCCATGTGGCGCCGCCGATTGCGCGGGGCAAGGCTCGGCGCGATCCTTGGGGATGGTCGGCATCGATTCTGCCCTGGATCGCGAGGCGATGGCCCGCGCCCGCGCCTTGCCCGAAGCGCCCCAGCGGCGTGAGCGGATATGGCCGGTCCTGGGGGCGGCGTGCCTGCTGGCGGCCTCGGCCCTGACCTTCGCCACCGCCATGATCCTGGCCCCGCCGCTGACCAGCGAGCACGTGGGCCACGAGCGCGGGGTGAAATAGGCCGCCGTGCCGGGCTGGCGACGCCGGGACGTCCTCGCGCTCGCGCTGTCGGCCGGCGCGCTGAGCCGCACGGCCCTGGGCGCGACGCCGCCCGATCCGTCGCCGGCGGCCTTCGTCCAGGCCTTCTACGACTGGTATCTCGCCCACATGACCGATCCCGACGGTCCAGGGTTCGAGGTCGCGCTGAAGGACAGGCCGCGCGCGTTCTCGAAGCCGCTGGCCGATGCGCTGCGCGCGGACCTGAGAGCCTCGGCGCGGGTTCGCGACGAGGTGGTCGGGCTCGACTTCGACCCGTTCCTCGGCAGCCAGGACCCGGACCCGGAATATCAGGTGGGGAACGTTCGCCGCGCCGGAGCGACCTGGCTTGCGGAGGTCCACGGCGTCCGAGCGGGCCGGCGGTCGCCGCGGCCGGATGTCACCGCGCAGGTCGCCCGCGGGCCCGACGGCTGGCTGTTCGTGAACTTCCGCTATCCCGAAGGCGACGACCTTCTCGCGACCCTGGCCGAGCTGAAGCGCGCGCGGCGGCGAGGTCGCCGATAGCTTCGGCGCGGGCGCTAGACGAAGCGCCAGCTCTCCTCGGCGGCCCGGCGCAGGGCCCGGGCCTTGTGGAGGGTCTCTTCGTATTCGGCGTTGGGATCGCTATCGGCCACCACGCCGCCGCCGGCCTGGACATACATCGTCCCGTCCTTGAAGAGGGCGGTGCGCAACACGATGCAGGTATCGACCGACCCGTCCGCGCCGAAGTAGCCGACGCCGCCGGCGTAGCCCAGGCCGCGCTTTTCGATCTCCAGCTCGTCGATGATCTCCATGGCCCGCACCTTGGGCGCCCCGGAGAGCGTGCCGGCGGGCAGGGCGGCCATCACCACGTCGACCGGATCCAGGCCGTCCGGCGCGTCGCCCTCGACGTTGGAGACCAGGTGCATCACGTGGCTGTAGCGCTCGACGAAGAAGCTCGCGGTCACCCGCACCCGCGGGGCATGGCGCGTCGGGGGGGGCTCGTTGGCGCCGGCCGCCTTCAGCATCGCCACCCGGCCCACGTCGTTGCGTCCCAGGTCCAGCAGCATCAGGTGCTCGGCGCGCTCCTTGGGGTCGGAGACCAGCTCCTGCTCCAGGGCCGCATCCTCGGCGGGCGTCGCGCCGCGCGGCCGGGTGCCGGCGATGGGCCGGATGGTGATCTTGCCGTCGCGCAGCCGCACCAGGATCTCCGGCGAGGACCCCGCCAGCTGGAAGTCGCCGAAGTTCAGATAGAACAGGAACGGCGAGGGATTGGTCCGCCGCAGCGACCGGTAGAGGGCGAAGGGATCGCGCTTGAAGGGGCTGCGGAACCGGTGGCTCGGCACCACCTGGAAGACGTCGCCGGCCCGGACGTAATCCTTGGCCGTCTCGACAATCTCGCAATAGCGCTCGCGACTGACCGGCGAGGTGAAGGCGTCGGGCTCCGGAACGCCGTCGCCCGCCAGCGGCGGAGTGGGCCGCCGCAGGTCCGCCATCACAGCTTGGATGCGGCCCTGCGCGACGGCGTAGGCCTCTTCGGCCGAGGCCGCCCCGGGTCGGACCGGCGTCACCAGGACGATCTCCTGGGCGATGGCGTCGAAGATCGCCACGATCGAGGGCCGGGTCATCACCCCGTCGGGCAGGCCCAGCGGGTCGGGATTGACGTTGGGCAGCCGCTCGACAAGCCGGATCATGTCGTAGCCGATGGCCCCGAACAGGCCCGCGGACGGCGGCGGCAGGCCGGCCGGCATCTCGATCCGAGACGCCGCCACCAGGTCGCGCAGGCTGTCCAGCGCCCCGCCGGCTTGGGGGGCGAACCGGCCGGCGGCGATGTCCTCGCCCTCGGCCACCTCGGCCCGGTCGCCGTGGCAGCGCCAGACGAGGTCCGGATTGAGGGTGATGATCGAGTAGCGCGCGCGGAAGGCGCCGCCCTCCACGCTCTCGAACAGGAAGGCGTAGGGCCGCCCGTGCCCGATTTTCAGATAGGCCGAGACCGGCGTCTCCAGGTCGTCGATCAGGCGGGTCCAGACGAGCTGTGGGCGCCCCGCCCGATATGCCTGCTCGAAAGCCGGATACGCAGGCTCGACGGTCATTTCGCCAGCGGCGCCTTGCCCGGAGCGCCCGCCTGGCCCGCGGCGGCCGCCTTCTTCGGGTCGATCGGCTCCAGGCCGATCGCTTCGCGCGCCCGGTTGGCGTCGACGTTCACCTTGATCTTCCGACGCGCGGCGACGTGGGCGCTCTCGCCCAGCTCCCGGATGTAGCCGCTGCTCATCTGCGGGCGCATCTGTTCGGCGGTCTGCGCCAGGGTGGCCGTATCGCCGACGTGCACCGCCTCCAGCTTGCCGACCACGAAGCCGAAGTGGCTGTTCTGGGCGGTGAAGACGTCGCCGGGGCGCGAGGTGAAGAGCTTGCCCAGCATGTCCTGCGACAGGGTCTGGTTCTGGCCGGCGTTGCGGCGGTCGATGCCGGGGACCTGCACGACGCTGGAGCCAGCGGAGGCGGCGACCGCCTCCAGGCTCTCGCCCTTCTTGATCCGCGCGACGAGGCCGTCGGCCTTGGCCTGCATGGCCCGCACCAGCTCGCGCTGGGTCCAGGCCCGGGCCAGCATCGGCTTGATCTCGTCGAAGGGCGGCAGGGCGGCCGGCGTGACCTTCTCGACCCGCACGGCGAAGAACTCGCCGTTGCCGGCGTCCTCGACCTCGCTCTCGCCGCCGGCGGGCAGGGCCCAGGCGGCTTCCATCAGCTTCTGGTTCAGGCCGGGGACGGGCTGGCCGGTCAGGTCGCGGCCGCCTTGCGAGACCGGCCCGATCGTCGCAGTGGGCACGCCGGCCTTGGCGGCGGCGGCGGCGAGGTTGGCGCCGCCCTGGTGGGCGTCGTCATAGGCCTGGGTCAGGGCGTAGACCTTCTCCGAGGCCTGGTCCTTGCGGATCTCGGCCTCGAGCGCGGGCTTCACCTCTTCCAGCGTAACCGCCCGGCCGGGGGTGACCGACAGCACCTTGAGGACGGCCAGGCCCAGGTCGCCCTTCACCGTGGCCACCTGGCCCGAGGGCGTGGCGAAGGCCGCGGCGGCGACCTTCTTGTCGGGGATCGCGGACTGCGGCTTGTTGGCGTAGGTGATCGCCTCGACGCCGGCCGCCTTGGCGGTGAGCGCCGGATCGGCCCCACCGGCCAGGCCCTTGGCGACCTGCGCGGCGGTCGCGGGATCCCTGGCCGGGATCTGGATAACCGTCCGCGTCTCGGGCGTCGACAGGGTGTCCTTGCGGAAGTTGAAGCGCTTCTGCAGCTCCGCCGGATCGACCGGCGCATTGGCCGCCACCTGGGTCGGTGAGAAGCGCACGACCGTCAGCGTGCGGAACTCCGGCCGGGTGAGCTGGGCCTTGTTCTCGTTCATCAGCTCGGTGAGCTGGGCGTCGGTGGGCGCGGCCGGCTGCGGCACGCTGGTGGGCTCGATGGGGAAATAGCCCATGTCGCGGCTCTCGAGCGTGTAGATCGCCGCGAGCGCGGCGTAGGCGCGCGGCGTGCGCAGGCCCGCGATCAGGCCGCTGGCGGCGTGCTGCTCGGCGAGCTGGTCGCGGATCTGGCTTTCCAGAGCCACCGGGGTCAGGCCGTTGTCGGCCAGCCGGCGCTGGTAGGCGGTCTTGTCGAAACGGCCGGTCACCTGGTCGAAGAAGGCGGGGATCTTCTGGATTTCCGCGGCGATCAGCTTGTCGGACGGGCGGATGCCCATGCGGTTCAGCGCCTCGGCGAAGGCTTCGCTGGTCGCCAGCCCCTCCACCACCTGGCGGTCCAGGCCGTTCTCCGCCGCCAACTCCGCCGAGATCGGCCGGCCGACCTGCTGCTCGACGCGGGCCTTGTAGCCGTCGAAGGCGCGCTTGAACTCCGCCGGCGAAATGCTGCGCGAGCCGGCGGTGATCACCGCATTGGTGAACCTCGGCCGGAAGACGTCGCGGTTGCCGATCCCGAAAACGACGAAGCTGACGATCAGCAGGCCAAACAGCAGGGTGGCGACCCAGGATTTCGCGAAGGAGCGAATGGCGGCGAGCATTGAAACCCTTTCAGGAGCCCGCAACCGGGCGCAGGCGTGGGCGCCGGTATAGTGGACGCTCCTTCGTTCAAGCAAGCATGGCTCGCCCCGCAAGCGCGTGACATAGGGCGCAGCTTGGCTTAACCGCGCCGCGCGGCGTCGAGTCGCCAGCAAAGCGAGGCCAGATGACCGCTCCGACCCCCCTGATCGCCGGAAACTGGAAGATGAACGGCCTGGCCGCGTCGCTCGACGAGGCGCGCGCCGTCGCCGCGGGCCTGGGCGGCCTGGGGGACGCACGGGTGGCGATCTGCCCGCCGGCGACGCTGATCGACCGGCTGCGCCAGGCGATCGGCGGCGGGCCGGTGCTGCTGGGCGGCCAGGACTGCCGCGCCGAAGCCTCGGGCGCCTTCACCGGCGACCTCTCCGCCGAGATGCTGGCCGACGCGGGGGCGAGCCTGGTGATCCTCGGCCACTCCGAGCGGCGCGCCGGCCACGGCGAGACCGACGCCCTGGTGGCGGCCAAGGTGGGCGCGGCCCTGCGCGCCGGCCTGGAGCCCATCGTCTGCGTGGGCGAGACCTTGGAGCAGCGGCAGGCGGGCGAGGCGCTCGCGGTCGTGACCGGGCAGGTGAGGGGCTCCCTGCCGCCCGAACTCGCCGGCCGCCGCTTCGCGGTCGCCTATGAGCCCGTGTGGGCCATCGGCACGGGGCTGACGCCCACGACCGCCGAGATCGAGGAGATGCATGCGGCCGTCCGCGCGACCCTGCGTGAGATGTTCGGCGCGGCCGGCGAGACGGCGCCGATCCTCTACGGCGGCTCCGTGAAACCCTCCAACGCCGCGGAGATCCTGCATGCGGCGGAGGTCGGCGGAGCCCTGGTCGGCGGCGCCTCGCTGAAGGCCGCGGACTTTCTGGGGATCATCCAGGGGCTGTAGTGCAGCCGGAGACGACTTTCGCCTTCCGACCCATCGCGGACCTTCAGAGAGCCCGCTGTCGGGGGACAGCGGACACGAGAACGCCGCCGATCCGCGGACCGGCGGCGCCTCAGAGTTGGCGGTCGTGCTTAGGCGGCGACCAGCGCGCGGCGGCGGCGAAGAGCCGCGCCGGCCAGGCCGAAGCCGCTAAGCATCAGAGCCCAGGCCGCAGGCTCGGGAACCGCGCCGCCTGCCCCCGCCGTGTAGGCGATAACGTCGTCCGTCAATCCGTTGCCGCTCTCATGGAAATTGGAGGTGGTGAGGCCGCTGTACATGACATAACCGCTGCCAAGCGCCGCGCCGGCGATGATCGGGCCGTTACCGCCGTCGCCATCCATGAAATCGGTGAGGCCCGACCCGCTGACGGTGTCGTGCGCCAAGTAGCCCCCGCACTGGTTCGTCGGGGTTACCGCGAAGGTGAAGGCCGCGCTCCCAGCCGCCGTGAGCGTGCCGCAGCCGCTGAAGGGCGGCGGGGCGTTCAGGGCGCCCGGGCCGATGCCGGAGATCGAAACACCCTGGTTCGAAGCCGACTGGAGGAGCAGGTGACCGCCGTTGGCGACCCAATCCGTGACCGTCGACGAGTTCGCCGCCAGGAAGTCGGCGAGTTCCTGGGTGGAGCTGTTGCCGCCCTCCAGCATGACGAAGCTGTTGCCCGCCGAGAACAGCGACGCGGCGTCGAGGCCGGCGTAGCTCACTTCGCTGAAGTTGGCGCCAAAGACGTCGGTCATGTTGGCGCTCTCGTTGAAGCCCCAGGTCTTGCCCACATCCTCGACGAGCACGTTGCCGCCGGCCGCGTGGGCCGCGCCGCTGATCGCGATGGACGATGCAAGGGCCAACCCGGCCGCGGCCATGAACAGTTTGAACTTCATCTGGTCCCCTCAAAAACTTGGTCGTTCGAACGACCACCGGCAGTCGCATGGTTTCCCAGAGGTAAAAACTGAAGACACCTCTCAGGGGAGTTTCGCCCGACAGGGGAGTCTCGCCCGAAATGTCCCTTCGCCGACGCACGAACAGGGAGCGTGGAATGGACAATCCCCACCGACGCCCGAAGGGGACCGCTTCGGGGTCCGCCTGGGATGAAAAGCGCGCCTGACGAAGGTAGGCTGGTGTCCCGCGGCGGGATGCGGTTCGCTCGAAGAGGCTGGAATGTCGACACCCGACGCCCCTTGGTCGGTCGCCTGGAGCGGTGAACAGTCCTTCCGGCTGCAGCCCTCGCGGGACTTTCCCGGCATGGTGGAGCTTGACCAGAAGCACGCGCCAGGCGTCGGCCGGCCGCTCTTCGCCGCGGTGCACGTCACCCGCCAGCGGCGCGGGATGGTCGACCTGCTTTGCCATGTGTGCGGCAAGCCGACGCCGCCGCAAGACCGCTACGTCTTCCCCGTGGCGTCGGGCGGACTGGTGACCCTGCATGACGGATCCCAGCAGTATGGGTGCAACGTGCCGCCCATCCATTACGCCTGCACGGCCATGGCCCTCGAGGCCTGTCCACACCTTTCAAGGCTGCTGGAACGCCCTCTGAAATGTTCCGCGGACGAGGGTCGGCTCATTCATCGCACGGACGTGACGCCCGGCCTGGAGGCGCTGGCCGCGACCTTGCCCGCAGGCCAGGAGGTCGTGTTCTCATGCTACCGGCTATATGGCCCTGAGTTCACCCGCCAGGTGGTGGCCGCCAGGAACGAATGGGACCAGCGGGCGCGGTCCCGGCGAAGCGCATCGCGCTAGGTCCGCCTAGGGTCGAAAGCTCGCATCGGCCCCGATCCGGCAAGCAGGCGTGGCCGTCGGGGGTCAGTGCTTGGCGGCGAGGGCGCCGGGCATCCTCGCCAAGCCTTCGCGGGTCGGGGTCGTGATCGCCCAGCAGACGCTGAATGGCGGATCGCGGCGCAGGGTCGGCCGCAAGCCTTCGGCGGCCGCGCGGCTCAGGATGAGGCCGGCGACCTGGTGCATCGAGCCGTTGTAGAACCGCGCCTGCTCGATCTCGGCCTTCGCGGCCAGCTTCCCGTCGGGGCTGAGGCGATCGAGCCCGGTCAAGCCGTCAAGGCGAGACCAAGTCTGCTGCTCGGCGTTGTTCATCTCGTAGTAGTAGCGCAGGGTGGTGTACAGAAATCCGAACCGCGATTGCCAGGTCGTGGGCAGCAAGCTCACGCGACCGCTTTGCGACGCCGCATCCCAGCGCGCGGCCTCGACGGCATAGCGCGGTGGGCGGCCGATCCAGCTTGGGCCGCGGATGCCCCCCGTGGCGGTCGATGTGTCCACCACCCGCTCAAGTTCGTCGAGCCTGGCCTCGACGCAATCATATGCGAAATCGCGTTGCTCGATCCGCGTGATGTCGACAACCACCTCGGCGCGGATCGCATCTTGCGCCTCCGCGGCGTCCGCGCGGTGACGCAACGCCTCCGCCGCCTGCTCCGCCCCCAACGCCGTCAGCACGCCGACCACGATGATCAGGTACTCCTTCAGGAACTCGCGCACGCCGCGCCAGGGCTTGGGTTTGTGGATGTCCATTTGCCCCCCGGCGGATCACTGGGAGCGCAGCTAACCGGACTCGCCGAACCCCCGCAACCTACGGCGACGAGAGCGGGACCGAAGGCCGAGCGCAACGAAGAACCGATGGTGGAGGGGCGAGCCCCAGACGCGACCTCTCAGCCTCGATCAACGCCAGAGCGCGCGGCGGCGCGCCAAGTCTCTCAACCGCCAAGGACACCAAGTTCGCCAAGGGGCCGAGGGCCATCAGGCTGCGCGCACAGGTCATCACCGCCGTCTTAGCGTTCTTGGTGTCCTTGGTGGTTGAATGGCCGAGCCTCGGCTAAAATTGGCCGGGCTCAGCCTAAAGCAACAGCCCGAACAGCCGGCAATCGCGCCGCTCGCCGTCGCGCAGGACGTGGCCGCGCAGCATGCCCTCTTCCTCGAAGCCCAGTTTTTCCAGCAGGGCGTCGGAGCGCCGGTTGCCCAGGTGGCTGCGGGCGAGGAGGCGGCGCAGGCCCGAGGCCGCCGCATAGGCCAGCACCGCCTGCATGGCCTCCAGCGCATAGCCCTGGCCCCAGGCCTCGCGCCCCAGCATGAAGCCCACCTCGGCGCGATGGTGCCGCCGGTCGATCTCCGAGAGGTCGCAGGTGCCGAAGAACTGGTCGTCGCCCAGCGCGCGCATCGCCCAGTAGATGGCGCGGCCCTCGGACATCTCCTCGACCTGGCCCTCGACGATGTTGGCGATGACGTCCGGGTCGTCGATCTCGCCCACGTCCCAGAAAGCCATCACCTCGGCGTCGGCCATCAGGGGGAAGATGTATTGCGTGTCCTCGGCCACCAAGGGCGTGAGCCGCATCCTCTGGGTCTCCAGAGTCGGCAAGAGGCTGAGGTCGGGACTCATCTTGGACAAATGCTTGTGTGACGCCTGCGACGCCCTAGCTATGGCCTTGCGGCCGTCCCGGTGATAGAGCCCGCGCTTCATTTCGCTTGCCGTTCCTGCAATTCGCCGCGGGTGTGACCGGCTGAACGCATAAAGACTAAAGAAGACCCATGCTGATTGGCCTCCTGCTCGCCGCCCAGATCGTCGTAAGCCTCGCCCTGATCGGCGTGGTGCTGCTGCAGCGCTCGGAAGGCGGCGGTTTCGTGGGCGGCGGCAGCCCGTCGGGCATGATGTCCGTGCGCGGCGTGGGCGACCTGCTCACCCGCACGACCTGGATCCTCGGCTCGGCCTTCTTCATCATCGCCCTGGTGCTGACGATCCTGCAGGGCCGTGAGAAGGGCGGGTCCTCCGTGGTCGACCGGCTGAAGATCGACAACGTCGATCCCTCGACCCTGAACCAGCCGAAGCCCGCCCAGCCGGGCAATCCGCAGAGCGCGCCGGCTCCGCTGCAGGCGCCGGCGCCCACGATCAACAATCCCTTCCTCGGTCAGCCGGCCCAGCCCGCGCCGTCCGCGCCCCCGCAGCAATAGTTTTGCCCAGGATTGTTGGGGTCCGGCGCCGATTGCGTCAGCGCGCCCGCGAATCGCTGCTAATCTGAACGCCCATGGCCCGGTACATCTTCATCACCGGCGGCGTGGTCTCCTCATTGGGTAAGGGTCTCGCGTCCGCCGCTCTTGGCGCGCTCCTCCAAGCGCGGGGCTACGGCGTCCGGCTTCGCAAGCTCGACCCCTATCTCAACGTCGATCCGGGGACGATGAGCCCCTATCAGCACGGCGAGGTCTTCGTGACCGACGACGGGGCCGAGACCGACCTGGACCTGGGCCACTACGAGCGGTTCACCGGCGTCAACGCCACCCGCAACGACAACATCACCACGGGCCAGATCTACAAGACGATCATCGAGAAGGAGCGGCGCGGGGACTACCTCGGCGCCACCGTCCAGGTGATCCCGCACGTCACCGGCGAGATCAAGGACTTCGTCCTCTCAGATCCGGGCGAGGGGGTCGACTTCGTGCTGGTCGAGGTGGGCGGCACGGTGGGCGACATCGAGGGCCTGCCGTTCTTCGAAGCGATCCGTCAGTTGGGCCAAGAGCTCCCGAGAGGGCATGCCTGTTTCATCCACCTGACCCTGCTGCCGTTCATCAAGACGGCGGGCGAGATGAAGACCAAGCCCACCCAGCACTCGGTGAAGGAGCTGCGCTCCATCGGCATCCAGCCGGACATCCTGCTCTGCCGCTGCGAGATGCCGATCCCCGAGGGCGAGCGGAAGAAGCTGGGCCTGTTCTGCAACGTGCGGCCGAGCGCCGTCATCCAGGCGATGGACTCGTCCAACATCTACGCCGTGCCGCTGGACTACCACGAGCAGGGCCTCGACGATGAGGTGCTGGACGTCTTCGGGATGAAGGACACGGCCCCGGCGCCGGACCTGTCGCGCTGGGAGGCGATCTCCCACACGCTGAGCCACCCGGACGGCGAGGTGAATATCGCCATCGTCGGCAAGTACACCGCGCTTACCGACGCCTACAAATCCCTGATCGAGGCCCTGACCCACGGCGGGGTGGCCAACAACGTCCGCGTCAAGTTCGACTGGATCGAGGGCGAGGCCTTCGAGCGCGACGAGCAGATGATCGGCGAGCGCCTGACCGGGGTGCACGGGGTCCTGGTGCCGGGCGCTTTTGGGGAACGCGGCTCGGAGGGGATGATCCGCGCGGTGCAGTTCGCCCGCGAGCACGCCATCCCCTATTTCGGCATCTGCTTCGGCATGCAGATGGCGATGATCGAGGCGGCGCGGAACCTGGCCGGCATCCACCAGGCGTCCTCCACCGAGTTCGGGCCCACCTCCGAGCCGATCGTCGGCCTGATGACCGAGTGGGTTCGCGGCAACGAAAAGGAAATCCGCGGGGAGGGCGGCGAGCTTGGCGGCACCATGCGCTGCGGCGCCTACGAGGCCGTGCTGACCCCGGGCAGCCTGGTCGCGGAAATCTACGGGACCTCCACCATCTCGGAGCGTCACCGCCACCGCTACGAGGTCAACATCGGCTACCGCGAAGCGATCGAGCGGACCGGCCTGAAGTTCACCGGCCTGTCGCCTGACGGCGTCCTGCCGGAGCTCTGCGAGCGCACCGACCATCCCTGGTTCGTGGGCGTCCAGTACCATCCGGAACTGAAGAGCCGGCCCTTCGACCCGCACCCGCTGTTCGCCAGCTTCATTGGCGCCGCCCGCAACCGCAGCCGGCTGGTCTAGCGCCCGTCGGCTTGACGCCCTCCGGCGGAGGTGGGCTCTTCTGGGCGCGCAGCGGCGGGGAGGCCCAAGCGATGCTCGATCTGGTCCTGGCGATTGGCCACCACATCCTGGTGTTCAGCCTGTTCGGCGTGCTGTTCGCCGAACTCGTGCTGATCAAGAGGGGCATCGACCTGGCGACCGTGGCCCGCGCGGGCCGGATCGACCTGATGTACGGCGTGCTCGCCGGCCTGATCGTCGTCGTGGGCTTCGCGCGCGCGGTGTTCGCCGCCAAGGGCTGGCTCTACTATTCGCACAACCTGTTTTTCCAGCTCAAGGTGGCGACCTTCGTCGTCATCGGCCTCATGTCGATCGTGCCCACCGTGGCCTACATCCGCTGGCGGCGGGCCGGCGTCGCGCCCAGCGACGCGCAGGTGGCGGGCGTGCGCCGCTGGCTATGGGCCGAAATGGCGCTCTTCGCCCTGCTGCCGGCCTTCGCCGCCGCCATGGCCCGCGGCTACGGCGAGTTCCCGGCCTAGCCGGTGGCGAGCCCTGCCGACCTCCGCCGCATCGCCCTGGCGTTGCCGGAGGCCTACGAGGATCTCCATCGCCGCCGCCCGGCCTTCCGGGTCAACAAGCGCATCTTCGCCATGCTGGGCGTGACCGGCAACGCCGCCCTGTTTCCCGATCTCGCGTCCGACGAGATCGCCGTGATCAAGCTGGACCGCGAAGACCAGCTCAACATGGCGGCGGCCCATCCCGACGCCGTGCAGCCGACCGCGACCTACGGCCACCACGGCTGGACCTATGTCCGCCTGCCGCGGATCGATGAGGCAGCCCTGGCGATGGTGATGAGGCTGGCCTGGGTCCACGTGGCGCCGAAGGCGCTCCGGTCGCGCTTGATTGGCGAGGGGGTTTGAGGCATAAGCCCCGGCTCACGTGGCGGCCCCGTTCGGCCGCCGCTCGCATTTCCACACCCGCGAGACACTCCGATGGCTGTTCCTAAACGCAAAACCTCGCCCTCGCGGCGGAACATGCGCCGCTCCCACCACGCGCTGGGCGCCAACTCCTTTGTCGAAGACAAGGAAACCGGCGAACTGAAGCGCCCGCACCACGTCGACCTGAAGACCGGCATGTACAAGGGCCGCCAGGTCCTGACGCCGAAGGAAGACTAGGTTCTCCGAGCTTCGAGGTTTCGCGGCCCCGTCTGGCGACAGGCGGGGCCGTTTCGATTCGGGCTACTGCGTCCGCCCTCGCGCCTGGACCGCGGCGCGGCGCGCCTCGACCATCTCCGGGGTGACCGCCGCGTTGTGGACGACCGAGCGTTCGTGCTCCAGCGCCAGCCCGTCGCCCAGGTCGAGCGCATAGCCGTCGTCGATCATCGCCTTGTAGGTGACCAGCATCTCGGCCTCGATGGAGGCCATCTCATGCGCCAGCTTCAGAGCCGCGGGCATCAGCTCGGCGGGCTCGACCACGCGGTTCACGAGGCCCCAGTCATAGGCCTGCTGGGCGGACAGGAAATTGCCGGTCAGCGACAGCTCCTTGGCGCGGTAGGGGCCGATCGCCCGCGAAAGTTTCTGCGAAAGGCCCCAGCCGGGCGTGATGCCGACCCGCGCGTGGGTGTCGGCGAAGCGGGCGTTGGTCGAGCAGATCAGCACGTCGCAGGCCAGCGCCACCTCGAACCCGCCGGTGATCGCCACGCCGTTGATCGCGCCCACGATCGGCTTGGAGCAGGCGAGCACCGCACGCGCCGGATTCTCCGCCGGGTCGGTGGCGTTGGCGGCGCCCATCCCGAGCGGGTCGGTGGAGAGTTCCTTCAGGTCCAACCCCGCCGTGAACGCCCGCTCGCCAGCGCCGGTGAGCACGATCACCTTGACCGCCGGATCGGCGTCCAGTTCGTTCAGCGCCTGGCGCAGCGCCGCCCGGAGCGACTTGGACAGCGCGTTCATCGCCTCGGGACGATTCAACGTGACGACCGCGACGGCGTCCTGGCGTTCGACGAGCAGCATGGGGGCCTCCGATCGGCTGGGCCTACCATCTCCTCTCCCCGGAGCGAAGCGGACAGAGGGAGAGGCGGAGAGAGGGCGGTGTCGACTTCGCCCCTGGTTCAGAGGCGAGCCCAGGGCCCTCGGTCGATGCCGAGGCGCTGGAAGGCCCCGCCGCCCTCTCCTCTATCCTCTCCCTCTGTCCGCTTCGCTCCGGGGAGAGGGGGGCGTTGCCCAGGTCGCAGAAGCTGGCTAAGCCTCGCCCGCTCCCGAACACCAGAGAAGCCCCATGACCGAGATCGTCGACATCACCGCCCGCGAAATCCTCGACAGCCGCGGCAATCCGACGGTGGAGGTGGACGTGGTGCTGGAGGACGGCTCGATGGGGCGCACCGCCGTGCCCTCCGGCGCCTCGACCGGCGCCCACGAGGCGGTGGAGAAACGCGACGGCGACAAGGCGCGCTATGGCGGCAAGGGCGTGCTGCAGGCCGTCGACGCGGTGAACGGCGAGATCTACGACGCCCTGGCCGGCGCCGACGCCGAGGACCAGCGCCGGCTGGACCGGATGCTGATCGAGCTCGACGGCACGCCGAACAAGGCCCGCCTGGGCGCCAACGCCATCCTGGGCGTCAGCCTGGCGGCCGCCAAGGCGGCGGCCAGTTCGGCCGCCCTGCCGCTCTACAAGTACGTGGGCGGCGTCTCGGCCCGGGTGCTGCCGACGCCGATGATGAACATCATCAACGGCGGGGCCCATGCCGACAATCCGATCGACATCCAGGAGTTCATGATCCTGCCGGTGGGCGGCGCGACCTTCGCCGAGGGCCTGCGCATGGGTTCGGAGATCTTCCACGCGCTGAAGGCGAAGCTGCACGCGGCGGGCCACAACACCAATGTCGGGGACGAGGGCGGCTTCGCCCCCAACATCGGCTCCGCCGAGGAGGCCCTGACCTTCATCATGCAGGCGGGCGAGGCGGCCGGCTACAAGCCGGAGAAGGACTTCGTCCTGGGCCTGGACGCCGCCGCGACCGAGTTTTTCAAGGGCGGCAAATATGTGATGGCGGGCGAGGGCCTGACCCTCGATCCGGCCGGCATGGTCGACTACCTGGCCAAGCTCGCGGCCGGCTTCCCGATCGTCACCATCGAGGACGGCTGCGCCGAGGACGACCTGGAGGGCTGGAAGCTGCTCACCGACAAGCTGGGCGCCAAGGTCCAGCTCGTGGGCGACGACCTCTTCGTCACCAACACCACCCGCCTGGCCATGGGCATCGAGAAAGGCCTGGCCAACTCGATCCTGGTGAAGGTCAATCAGATCGGCACCCTGTCGGAGACCCTGGACGCCGTCGATATGGCGCACCGGGCCGCCTACACCGCGGTGATGAGCCACCGCTCCGGCGAGACCGAGGACACCACCATCGCCGACCTGGCCGTGGCCACCAATTGCGGGCAGATCAAGACCGGGTCACTCTCCCGCTCGGACCGCACGGCCAAGTACAACCAGCTCCTTCGCATCGAGGAAGAGTTGGGCGACCAGGCGGTCTACGCCGGCCGCTCCGCGCTCAAGCGCTGACGTGCGCCGCGCCGGGGAGCGCGCGATGACTTCCACTTCGACGGCGGCGTCCGCGCCGACGCGTTCCGGCCTGCTGATCCTGGGCCTGTGCTTCCTGACCGCGCTCTGCGAAGGCTTTGACGTGCAGGCGGCGGGCGTCACCGGCTCCGGCGTCGCCCACGCCTTCCACGTCGCGCCCAGAGCGCTCGGCTGGTTCTTCAGCGCGAGCAATATCGGCCTGCTGTTCGGGGCGGCCGTGGGCGGGCGGCTGTCGGACCGGTTCGGGCGGCGGCTGGTGCTGGTCGCCTCGCTGGCGGTCTTCGGCGCCTTCTCCCTGGCGACGGCGACGGCCCAGGACCTGAACACCCTGACCCTCTTCCGCCTGCTGACCGGCCTCGGGCTCGGCGGCGCCCTGCCCAACGCCATCGCCATCACCGCCGACTACGGCGGCCTGTCGCCGCGCAGCGGGCACATCGCCATCGGCTATTTCGGCATGCCGCTCGGCGGCGCGGTGGCCAGCGCCCTGACCGTCGTGCTGCCGCCGGACCACTGGCGGGAGGTCTTCGTCATGGGCGGCGTCAGCCCGTTGATCACCGCCGCCGCGGTGCTGACCCTGATGCCTTCCGGCGTAGGCGGACTTGATGCTGAGCCTGCCGCCCGCGCTGCGCCGCCCGCGAGCGTCGTCCAGGCGCTGTTCGGGGAGGGCCGCGCCATGCGGTCGGTCGCCCTCTGGCTGGGCTTCTTCCTGATGGCGCTCGCCCTGCACCTGATGCTGAACTGGCTGCCGCTCCTGTTGCAGGCCCAGGGCCTTTCCAAGAGCCAGGCCGCATTGGCCCAGGTGGGCTTCAACCTCGGCGGCGCCGCCTGCGCGCTGGGCGTCGGCGCGCTGATGGACACCGCGTGGCGAAGGCCGGCGATCACGGCGGCTGTCGTGGCCCTCCCGGCGCTCCTGCTGGGGCTCGCGGCGATGCACGGACCGGCGATCATGAGCCTGGCCGTGGTCCTCGGCGGGGCGGTCCTGGCGGTGCAGGTGGTGCTCTACGCCCTGGCCGGGGCGCTCTATCCCCAGGCCGTCCGCGGGACGGGACTGGGCGTCGGGGTGGCCTTCAGCCGGGTCGGCTCGGTCGCCGGCCCCGCCTTCGCCGCGGTGCTTCTGGCCTCGGGCGGCAGCGCGGCCCAGGTGCTGACCGGGCTGCTTCCCATCGCCCTGATCGGCGGGGCCTGCGTGCTGGCCCTGGGGTGGCGCCGCGGACCGCTTGAGGGGGTGGATTAGCGAGGCGTTAAGCATGCCCGCGCCATGGATTCCCCTCTGTCGCAGGGATTCGCCGTGCTCGCTCGTCTTCGCCCCTATCTGCCGACCGCGGCGCTCGCGTTCCTGATCATCTACTTCGCGTTCCACGCCTTCACCGGCGACCGCGGCCTGCTCACCTCCAATCAGCGCGACGAGGCCCTGGTCGCCAAGACCCGCGAGCTCGCCCAGGTGCAGCGCCAGCGGCAGGATCTGGAAACCCGCGCGCGCCTGCTGCGCGACACCAGCCTTTCGGCCGACTTGCTGGAGGAAAGGGCGCGCTCCCTGCTAGGCTTCGCCGATCCGAGGGACTATGTGATCCGCATGAAGCCTTAGGGCCCGCTCGCGGGTTCTAGAGGACTTGCGGACGGATCACGGAGATACGCATGGCGCGTGAGCAGACCGGCGCGGCCGGTCGGCGGAAAGCCAACGGCGTCGACAACCACAAGCCCTTCCGGGAAGGTGGCGGTCCAAAAGACGCCGACAGAGACGAACTGCTAAAGCACTATCGCGACATGCTGCTGATCCGCCGCTTCGAGGAGCGGGCGGGGCAGCTCTACGGCATGGGGCTGATCGGCGGCTTCTGCCACCTCTACATCGGCCAGGAAGCTATCGCGGTCGGGGTCCAGGCGGCGCAGAAGCCGGGCGATCAGGTGATCACCGGCTACCGCGAGCACGGCCACATGCTGGCCTGCGGCATGGATCCCAAGGCGGTCATGGCGGAGCTGACCGGCCGCGCCACGGGCTCGTCGCACGGCAAGGGCGGGTCGATGCACATGTTCTCGACCGAGGCCAACTTCTACGGCGGCCACGGCATCGTCGGCGCCCAGGTCAGCCTGGGCACGGGGCTGGCGCTCGCCAACCGCTACCGCGACGACCGCAAGGTCGCCTTCACCTACTTCGGCGACGGCGCCGCCAACCAGGGCCAGGTCTACGAGAGCTTCAACATGGCCGAGCTCTGGAGCCTGCCGGTCGTCTACATCATCGAGAACAACCACTACGCCATGGGCACCTCCATCGACCGCTCGTCGTCGGAGACCCACCTCTACAAGCGCGGCGCCTCGTTCCGCATCCCGGGCGAGGAGGTCGACGGCATGGACGTGCTGGCCGTGAAGGCCGCCGCCGAGAAAGCCGCCGAACACGCCCGCTCGGGCAAGGGGCCCTACATCCTGGAAATGAAGACCTACCGCTACCGCGGCCACTCGATGAGCGACCCGGCGAAGTACCGCACCCGCGACGAAGTGGACGAGGTCCGCAAGACCCGGGACCCCATCGACCATGTCGAGGAGATGCTGGAGAAGAAGGGCTGGGCCGACGAGGCCTCGCTGAAGGCCATCGACGCGGAGGTGAAGCGCATCGTCGCCGACGCCGCCGAGTTCGCCCGCACCTCGCCCGAGCCCGACCCGGCCGAGCTCTACACGGACGTCTACACACTGGCGTCGCCGGGAGTGACGGCATGACCGACGTTCTGATGCCCGCGCTCTCTCCCACCATGGAGGAGGGCACGCTCGCCAAGTGGCACGTGAAGGTCGGCGACCAGGTGAAGTCCGGCGACGTCATCGCCGAGATCGAGACCGACAAGGCCACCATGGAGGTGGAGGCCGTCGACGAAGGCGTCGTCGAGGCGATCCTGGTGCCCGAGGGCGCCGAGGAGGTGAAGGTCAACACGCCGATCGCGCGCCTCTCGGGCGAGGAGGGCGCATCGGCCGCGCCGCCTCCGGCCGCCGAACCCAGGGCCGAGCCCGCGCCCGCGGCGCCGGCGGCTTCCCGCGCCGAGGCCTCCGGCGATCCGGAGCGCAAGGCGCCGGAAGCCGACGCCAGGCCGCGGGCGGAAGGCGAGGGCGCGGCGCCTGTCGCCCCGACCCAGACCCTCAAGGACCCGGAGCTTCCCGAAGGCGCCAAGCTGGTCAGGGTCACGGTCCGCGACGCCTTGCGCGACGCCATGGCCGAGGAGATGCGGCGCGACAAGGACGTCTTCCTGATGGGCGAGGAAGTCGCCCAGTACCAGGGCGCCTACAAGGTCAGCCGCGGTCTCCTGGAAGAGTTCGGCGCCCGGCGGGTGGTCGACACGCCGATCACCGAATACGGCTTCGCGGGCCTGGGAACCGGCGCGGCCATGGCCGGCCTGAAGCCGATCGTCGAGTTCATGACCTTCAACTTCGCCATGCAGGCCATTGATCATATTATCAATTCGGCGGCCAAGACGCTCTATATGTCGGGCGGCCAGATCAAGACCTCCATCGTCTTCCGCGGTCCCAACGGGGCCGCGGCGCGCGTGGGCGCCCAGCACAGCCAGGATTACGCCGCCTGGTACGGCCACGTGCCCGGCCTGAAGGTGATCGCGCCCTACGACGCGGCCGACGCCAAGGGCCTCCTGAAGGCCGCGATCCGCGATCCCAACCCGGTCGTCTTCCTCGAAAACGAGATGATGTACGGCCTGGAGTTCGACATCCCGGAGGACATCGACTGGGTGCTGCCGATCGGCAAGGCCAAGGTGCGGCGCGAGGGGACCGGCGTCACCCTGGTCTCCTATTCCCGCATGGTCGGCTTCTGCCTGCAAGCGGCCGAGAAGCTCAGCGCCGAGGGGATCGAGGCCGAGGTCATCGACCTGCGCACCATCCGCCCGATGGACATCGAGACCGTCGTCGAGAGCGTCAAGAAGACCAACCGCCTGGTCACCGTCGAGGAAGGCTGGGGCCCCATGGGCGTCGGCGCCGAGGTCGCCGCCCGGGTGGTCGAACTGGCCTTCGACTACCTCGACGCCCCGCCGGCCCGCGTCCACCAGGAGGACGTGCCGCTGCCGTATGCCGCGAACCTGGAGGCGCTGTCGCTGCCGTCGATCGACAAGATCGTGAAGGCGGCGAAGCAGGTCTCATACAAATGACCGTTCTCCCAACCGCTCATCCCCGCGAAAGCGGGGACCCAGGCTTTTTTCGTCGCAGCGTTTCGACTGCCGGCGGGGTCAAGATTCGAGGCTCAGAAACACAAAACACCTGGGTCCCCGCTTTCGCGGGGATGAACGGAGGCTTTGAATGAGCGAGAGCCCCTTCACCTGGCATGCCGGCGGCTGCCACTGCGGCGGGGTGCGCTTCGAGGTGGCCTTGCCGGCGACCGTCGAGGCCCAGACCTGCAACTGCTCCATGTGCGAGAAGACCGGCTTCGTGCACATCATCGTGCCGGAGAGCCGCTTCCGAATCATCAAGGGCGCCGAGCGGCTGGCCGAGTACACCTTCAACACCCGGGTGGCGAAGCACCTGTTCTGCGCCGACTGCGGCATCAAGGGCTTCTATCGGCCGCGCTCCAATCCGGACGGCTGGAGCGTCAACGCGCGCTGCCTGGATACGACGGACGGGATCGATCTGCGGATCGAGGCCTTCGACGGCCGGAACTGGGAAGCCAACGCCGCGGGCCTCGCCCACCTCTCCAAGGAGCCCGCATGAGCATCGACATCCTGATGCCGGCGCTCTCTCCGACCATGGAGGAGGGCACGCTGGCGAAGTGGCACGTCAAGAAGGGCGACCAGGTGAAGTCCGGCGACGTGATCGCCGAGATCGAGACCGACAAGGCCACCATGGAGGTGGAAGCCGTCGACGAGGGTGTCGTCGAGGACATCCTGGTCGCCGAGGGCACGGAGGGCGTGAAGGTCAACGCACCCATCGCCCGGCTGTCCGGCGAGGATTCCGGCGCGTCAGCCGCGCCGGCCCCTAAAACCTCACCCGAAGCGAAGACTTCGGGGGAGGGGGACCGCGAAGCGGTGGAGGGGGCGCTGCAGAAAGCTCAGAGCACGGCCCCAACGCCCCCTCCGTCGGCTTCGCCGCCACCTCCCCCGCACGCGGGGGAGGAGCGGGGCGCGCGGATCTTCGCCTCGCCGCTGGCCCGGCGGATCGCCGAGCAGAAGGGCCTGGATCTGGCGGCCGTGACGGGCTCCGGGCCGCATGGGCGGATCGTGAAGGCCGACGTGGACGCGGCTCAGCCGGGCCAGGCCAGGGCGCCCGCCGCCGCGCCCGCCGGCCAGCCGGCCCCCGCGCCCGTCACGGCCGCCGCCCCGCGCCAGGTCCAGTCGCTGGAGCAGCAGGGGATCCCGGCCGGCAGCTACGACCTGATCCCGCTGGACGGGATGCGCAAGACCGTCGCGCGGCGGATGACCGAGAGCTTCCGCGACGTGCCGCACTTCCCGCTGAACGTCGACATCGAGATCGACGCCCTATTGGCGGCGCGGGCCAAGATCAACGCCATGCTGGAGAAGTCCGGCGTCAAGGTCAGCGTCAACGACATGGTCATCAAGGCCGCCGCCGTGGCCCTGATGCAGGTCAGGGAGGCCAACGCCTCCTACACGCCCGAAGGCATCGCCATGCACCACCACGCCGACATCGCCATGGCGGTGGCGGTGCCGGGCGGCCTGATCACGCCGATCATCCGGGCCGCGGAGACCAAGGGCCTCAGCGCGATCGCCGTCGAGGCCAAGGACCTGGCCGAGCGGGCGCGGACCAAGAAGCTGAAGCCTGAGGAATTCCAGGGTGGGACCTTCTCGATCTCCAACCTGGGGATGTTCGGCATCAAGTCCTTCGCCTCGATCATCAACGAACCGCAGGGCGCGATCCTGTCGGTGGGCGTCGGCGAGAAGCGGCCCGTCGTGCGCGGCGACCAACTCGCCATCGCCACGGTGATGAGCGTCACACTGACCTGCGACCACCGGGTCGTGGACGGGGCCACTGGCGCGCGCTGGCTGGCCGCCTTCAAGCCCCTGCTTGAAGACCCGATCACCATGATCGTCTGAAGGTGAGCGCCATGAGCATCTACGACTTCAGCGCCCAGACGCTCGACGGCAAGCCGGCCCCGCTGTCCGAGTGGCAGGGCCAGGTGATGCTGATCGTCAACACCGCGTCCAAGTGCGGCTTCACCCCGCAGTACGCCGGCCTGGAGGCGCTCTACCGGAAGTACAGGGACCGTGGCTTCGTGGTGCTGGGCTTCCCCAGCAACCAGTTCGGGTCGCAGGAACCGGGGAACGCCGAGGAGATCGCCAGCTTCTGCTCGCTGACCTATGACGTGGACTTCCCGATGATGGGCAAGATCGACGTCAACGGGCCGGACGCGCACCCGCTCTATCGCTACCTCAAGCACGCCAAGAAGGGCCTGCTGGGCACCGAGGGCATCAAGTGGAACTTCACCAAGTTCCTGGTCGACCGCACGGGTGACGTGAAGGCCCGCTTCGCGCCCACCGATACGCCGCAGTCGCTGGAAAGCGCCATCGAGGCGCTGCTCTGATGGCCGACAGCTTCGACGTGATCATCGTGGGCTCCGGCCCCGGCGGCTATGTGACCGCCATCCGCGCCTCGCAGCTCGGCATGAAGGTGGCGATCGTGGAGCGTGAGCTCCTGGGCGGCATCTGCCTGAACTGGGGCTGCATTCCGACCAAGGCGCTGCTCAAGTCCGGCGAGGTCTACGAACAGCTCGACCACCTGGCCGACTACGGCCTGTCGGTGGAGAAGCGCGGCTTCGACTTCGGGGCGGTCGTCAAACGCTCGCGCAAGGTGGCCGCCCAGCTCAATGCCGGCGTCGCCTTCCTGATGAAGAAGCACAAGGTCGAGGTGGTCGAAGGGACCGCCAAGCTCACCAAGGGGCAGGGCGCGCCGAACGTGGTCGTGGCCCTCAAGGCCGGAGGCTCGCGCACGCTCACCGCCAAGCACGTGATCCTGGCCACCGGCGCGAGGGCCCGCACCATCCCGGCGGTCGGCCTGGAGCCCGACGGCGAACGGGTCTGGACCTATCGCGAGGCGCTCGCGCCCAAGGCCGCGCCCAAGACCCTGATCGTCATCGGCTCCGGCGCCATCGGGATCGAATTCGCCAGTTTCTTCCGTGCTTTGGGATCGGACGTTACGGTCGTCGAGGCCCTGCCGCGCATCCTGCCGGTGGAGGACGAGGAGGTTTCCAAGGCCGCCCACAAGGCCTTCGAGAAGCGCGGCCTGAAATTCCGCGTCCCGGCCAACGTCAAGAAGCTCACCAAGACCAAAGCCGGCGTCGCCGTCGAGATCGAGGCGGACGGCAAGACCGAGACGCTCGAAGCCGATGTGGCCATCGTCGCGGTCGGCATCGTCGGCAATGTCGAGGACCTGGGGCTGGAAGCCCTCGGCGTGACGGTCGAGAAGACCCACATCGTCGCCGACAAGCACGGCGCGACCGGGGTGCCCGGCCTCTACGCCATCGGCGACGTGGCCGGCCCGCCCTGGCTGGCCCACAAGGCCTCCCACGAGGGCGTCCACTGCGTCGAGCACATCGCTGGACTGAAGCCCACCAACATCGAGTCGCCCATCCCCGGTTGCACCTATTCGACGCCGCAGATCGCCTCGGTGGGCCTCACCGAGGCCCAGGCCAAGGAGCAGGGGCGCGAGCCCAAGGTCGGCCGTTTCCCGTTCCGGGTGAACGGCAAGGCCATCGCCGCGGGCGAGACCGAGGGCTTCGTGAAGACCGTCTTCGACGGCAAGACCGGCGCCCTGATCGGCGCCCACATGATCGGCGCCGAGGTCACCGAGATGATCCAGGGATTCACCCTGGCCATGACCCTCGAAGCCACCGAGGCCGAGCTGCAGGCTGCGGTCTTCCCGCACCCGACCATGAGCGAGGCCATGCACGAGGCTTCCCTCGACGCCTACGGGATGGTGCTGCACATCTGAGGCCTCAGACGCTCCCCCTCTGGGCGAGGATCTAGGCCGCCCGGCGCGTCTCCGCGTCGACGATCCGCTGCAGGGCGACGTAGTCGGTCTTGCCGGTGCCGAGGACCGGGATCTCCGGCACGCGGATGATCTTGCGCGGCACGGCGATCTCCGGCGCGCCGATCGACTGAGCGTGGCTGATCAGGGGGCCTGCGTCGGCGTCCATGCGGTCGGTGACCAGGACCAGGCGCTCGCCCTTCTTCGGGTCGGGCAGGGAGACCACCGCGTGGCGGCCGTCCGGCCAGACCGCGCAGGCCAGGTCTTCCGCCGCAGTGAGGGAGACCATCTCGCCGCCGACCTTGGCGAAGCGTTTCACGCGTCCCTTGATCTTGACCCAGTTGTCCTCGGTCATGGAGACGACGTCGCCGGTGTCGTGCCAGCCGTCGGCGGGCGGCTCGACGCCGCCGCCGGGCGTCAGGTAGCCGGCCATGACGTTGGGGCCTCGGACGTAGAGCTTGCCGCCGCCGGGGATGCCCTCCACCGGCTCCAGGCGGGTCTCGATGCCGGGCAGCAGGCCGCCGACCGTGCCGCGCCGGTTGTCGGCGGGCTTGTTGACGGCGATCACCGGCGAGGCCTCGGTGGCGCCGTAGCCTTCCAGCACCGGCACGTCGCCGAACCGTTCGGCGATCAGGTTGTGGGTTTCCTCGCGCACCTTCTCGGCGCCGCAGACGATGAAGGCCAGGCCCGACAGCTCGTCGCGCTCCGCCGAGCGGGCGTACTGGTTCACGAAGGTGTCCGTCGCCAGCAGGATCGAGGCCTTCGTGTCCTTCACCAGCGGCGGGATCTGCTTGATGTGCAGGGGCGAGGGGTACTGGAAGGCCTTCATGCCGGTGAGGATCGGCAGGAGGGCGCCGCCGGTCAGGCCGAAGCAGTGGAAGGTCGGCAGGGGATTGAACATCACCCAGTCCGGATTGAGCGGGATGTGGGCGGCGATCTGCTGGACGTTGGCGACCAGGTTCGCCTGGCTCAGCATCACCCCGCGCGGGGCGCCGAAGCTGCCGGAGGTGAACAGGATCACCCCGGCGTCGGAGGGCTTGGTCGCCGCCCGGAACCGCTTGGGGAAGGCGCCCGCCGTCGCGGCGAACAGCCGGTCCGCCAGCCCGACGGTGGCGCGCACGTCCTCCAGGTAGGTGACCGTGGTCAGCGTCTCCAGGGCGTCGATCAGGTCGTGCAGCTTGCCCTGCTCGACGAAGCGGTGGGAGGTCAGCACCCGCGTGACCACGGGAAGCTCGCAGGCGGCCTTCAGGTTGCGGATGCCGGCGGTGAAATTGAGCATGGCCGGGGTGCGGCCAAAGGCGTGCAGGGCGAAGAAGGTGACCACCGCCGCGGAACTGGCCGGCAGCATGACGCCCACCCGCTCGCCGGGCTTCGTGAACGCCGCGATCTTGCGGCCGAGCGCGAAGGCCGCGCGGATCAGGTCGGTGTAGCTCAAGGGGTTGCGTTCCTGGTCCTCCAGGATCGGCTTCTTGGCGCCGTAGGTCTGGCGCGCCTCGATCAGGGCGTCGAACAGGCTCGTCTGCGCCTGGCGGGCGTCGAAAGAACGCAACAAGAGCCTCACGCCTCCCATGTCTCTTATCGTTGGCGTGAACCTATCGGCTGGTCACGCGGATGAAAAGATTGGTTACGGGGCGTGAGTTCTCCTCTCGTCCAGGCGCAGCGAAAGGGGGAGAGGAGACTCTTGCCTTGATCCCGAAGCCCTGACCGCCGATCTAGGGGCCATGGCCGTGGTCATCGACAACCTCTCGGGCGCGATCCGCCCGCGTCACCCGGAGAAGCAGGCGAATCCGGAGACGCCGCTGCTGCGCAAGCCCGAGTGGCTGCGCGTGCGCGCGCCCGGCTCGGCCGGCTACAACGCCACCCGCGACATCGTGAAGGCCAACGGCCTGGTCACCGTCTGCGAGGAAGCCGCCTGTCCCAACATCGGGGAGTGCTGGTCGAAGAGCCACGCCACCATGATGATCATGGGCGAGACCTGCACGCGGGCCTGCGCCTTCTGCAACGTCGCCACCGGCAAGCCCAATCCGCTGGACCCCACCGAGCCCGCCCGCGTCGCCGACGCGGTGGCCAAGATGGGGCTGAAGCACGTGGTCATCACCTCGGTGGACCGCGACGACCTGGCCGATGGCGGGGCAGGCCACTTCGCCGCCGTGGTGCGCGCCATCCGCGCCGCGGCGCCCGGCACGACCGTCGAGATCCTGACGCCGGACTTCCTGCGCAAGCCCGTGGAGGCGGCGTTCGAGGTGATCGATTCCAGGCCGGACGTCTTCAACCACAACCTGGAGACCGTGCCGCGGCTCTACCTCTCGATCCGGCCGGGCGCGCGCTACTACCACTCGCTGCGCCTGCTGGAGCGGGTGAAGGAGCGCGATCCGAGCCAGTTCACGAAGTCCGGCGTCATGGTCGGCCTTGGGGAGACCAAGGAAGAGGTCATGCAGGTGATGGACGACATGCGCTCGGCCGGCGTCGACTTCATCACCATCGGCCAGTATCTCCAGCCCACCCGAAAACATGTTCCCATCGACCGCTTCGTCCATCCCGACGAGTTCCGGGCCTATGAGGAGATCGCCCGGGCCAAGGGCTTCCTGATGGTCGCCGCGAGCCCGTTGACGCGCTCCTCGCACCACGCCGGCGAGGATTTCGCCCGCCTGCAGGCCGCCAGGGCCGCCAAGGACGGGGCAGCCAAGGACATCGGGGCCTGAAGCACCACGTCACCAAGCGTCTGCCCTACGCCCCGGACCAGCTTCTCGCCCTGGTGGGCGACGTCATGGCCTACCCCGAGTTCGTGCCCTGGATCACCGCCATGCGCACCTGGAACGCCCGGGACCTGGGCGAGGGCGTCGAGACGGTCGACGCCGAGGCGGGGGTCGGCTTCTCCTTCCTGAAGGAGCGGTTCTCGACCCGCGTGCGCCGTGACTCCGCCGCGCGCCAGATCGACGTCACCCTGTTGTCCGGCCCCTTCAAGCGCCTCGCCAACCGCTGGCGGTTCTTCGAGGACGGGCCGGGCGAGACGCGGGTGGAGTTCGACATCGACTTTCAGTTCAAGTCGCGCCTGCTGGAGGCCCTGCTCAGCGCCAATTTCGCCCATGCGGTGGACCGGCTGATGACCTGCTTCGAGGACCGTGCGAACGCGCTCTATGGCCCCCGAGTCCCCACCGTCGGGGAGCCGAAAGGCCAGCCGTCCAGCGTCTAAATCTTGGTGGACGCGATCTTCACCTTGCTTGTTAGCAGCTCTGCAACGTGCACGCGCAAGACTCCGCGTCCGATCCAAAGGTCGCCTAGGAGAGGCTAGTGCTGTTGTTCTGGAGGATTTACGCGGTCGCCTACTTGGTGCTGGCCATCGCGATCCTGCCCCAAATCCTCGCAAAGGCGACGCATCTTTCGCCGATCGATGTGATCGACATTCTTGTCTTCACGCCGATCGCGGTGGTGGCCCTGTGGTCGGCCGCCTATCGGCACGTGAGCCTGCCGACCAACACCTGGAAGATGCTGCTGTTCATCTCGGTGTTCTGGCGCGCGCTCTCGGTCGGCAACGTCATCCTGTTCAACGACCTGGTGGGGAAGGTGCACTCGGGCCTGGTGTTCCTCAACGGCCGCATGGCGCCTGCCGCGGCCAACTCGGTGATGGTCGCCGGCCTCGCCGTCGGCTTCCTGCTCGGCAGCTTCGTGGTCGTGCCGCCGCTGATCGCCCTCTACCGCAACGCCTATGGCGACGAGAGCCTGCTGAAGCTCATGTCGCCGATGCGCGCGCGGCAAACCGCCTAAACCTCAGGCCATCCGGTCGCGCAGCATCTGCAGGGCCGACTGAACGGCGGCGAGCTGGATGTCGATCCGCTCGTCGAGCTCGAAGAACTCCAGGCGATGCTGCAGGCCGTGATTGGTCCGCGCGGTGGCGATGTGGACGGTGCCCACCGGCTTCATCGGCGTCCCGCCGCCGGGGCCGGCCACGCCGGTGATCGCCACGGCCACGTGGGCGTTGGAGTTCTCCAGCGCGCCCTCCGCCATCATCCGCGCCACGGGCTCGGACACCGCGCCCAGGTCGGCAATCAGGTCGCCGGGGATGCCCAGCAGCTCCTGCTTGGCGCGGTTGGAATAGGTGACGAACCCGCGCTCGAAGACGTCCGAGGCGCCCGCCACCTGGCAGATCGCGCCCGCCACCAGCCCGCCGGTGCAGCTCTCCGCCGTGACGATCCGCAAGGACCGCTCGCGGGCCTCGTCGACCAGCAGGCGCGCAAGGGTCACGATCTCGAGCGAAAACATGCGCTGGGGCCTCGTCTGACGGCGGATGGGTCCGCCGACCAGAGCATCGGATAGGCTGGGCGTTCAAGGCGATTCGAGCGCCCCAAGGCCGACTCTCATGACCGTTCCGACCTTCGACGCATCGCCCGCCGCCCGGCCGCCCGCCGCCCTGTTCGCGGTCACCGTCTTCGCCAGCGCCGCCCTGGTCTTCCTGGTCGAGCCGATGATCGCCAAGCTGGTGCTGCCGCGGCTGGGGGGAAGCCCTTCCGTCTGGAACACCAGCCTGGCCTTCTTCCAGGCCGCGCTACTGGCCGGCTACGCCTATGCGCACCTGCTGCAGCGGCTGCCGTCCCTGCGCGCCCAGGCCCTGGTCCATGGCGCGGCGATGCTGGCCGCGGCGATCGTGCTGCCCTTGCGCATCAACGAGCTGATCGGGCCGCCGTCCTCGAACCATCCGGCGCTCTGGCTACTGGGCGTGCTCGCCGTCTCCGTAGGCGCGCCCTTCGCGGTCCTCTCCGCCACCGCGCCCCTCGTCCAGGCCTGGCATGCCCGCAGCTTCGGGGAGGGCGAGGCGGGCCACGAGCCCTATGTGCTCTATGCCGCCAGCAACCTCGGCAGCCTGCTGGCGCTGTTGGCCTATCCCCTGGTGGTCGAGCCGGCCCTGACCCTGCATGCCCAGCGCCTGGGCTGGAGCGGCGGCTACCTGGCCTTCGTCCTGCTGATGGCCGGGCTGGCGGTCGCGGTGATCCGCGCCGGGGGCGTCCGCGGCCCGGCGCGGCCGGCCCACGTCGAGGCGCCGCCGATCGCCTGGCGCGAGCGGCTGATCTGGGTGGCGCTGGCGGCGATCCCGTCCAGCCTGATGCTGGGGGTGACGACCTACATCACCACGGACGTGGCCTCCGCGCCCTTCCTCTGGGTGCTGCCGCTGGCGCTCTACCTGATCACCTTCATCGTCGCCTTCCAGGCGAAGCCCGCGATCCCCAAGGATATCACCCTGCTGCTGCAGGCCGCCCTTGTGGCCGTCTGCCTGGCCTTGCTGCCGTACCACGCCAGCCCCTTCGCCCTGCTGCTGCCGGTCAACCTCGGCGCGTTCTTCTTCACCGCGCTCATGTGCCACCAGGCCCTGGTGGCCCGCCGGCCGCCGCCGGAGCGGCTGACCGAGTTCTATTTCTGGATGTCGCTGGGCGGGGTGATCGGCGGCTCGTTCAACGCCTTCCTGGCCCCGGTGATCTTCGACAACGTCTGGGAATATCCGCTCGTCCTGGTGGCCGCCTGCCTGCTGCGGCCGTGGGGCGACTGGAAGATCGACATCTTCACCGGCGCCATGCTGATCCTGGGCGTCGCCGCAGGCGTGGCGATGCCGATCCTCAACACCTTCGTGGCGCCGCACGTCTTTGGGCGGCCGCTGTTCGCGGGGTTCACCCAGATCGACGCCTTCGACCTCGGCGTGAAGGCCTGCCTCGTCCTGGCCGTGATCGCCGCCTACATGGTGCGCCGCCACGCCCTGCTGTTCTTCGCCGTGATCCTGATCCTCTGGCTGGGCGCGGAGGGCGCCGCGGACCGCACCACCACCGACCAGACCTGGCGCAGTTTCTTCGGCGTGCTGCGCCAGGGCGAGACCCAGGTCCCCGCCCTGGGCGGGCCCACGCGGATGCTGTCGCACGGCACGACCCTGCACGGGGCCGAGGCCCTGACCCCGCGCTGGCGATGCAATCCGCTGGTCTACTACGCCACCGCCTCGCCGATCGGGCAGGTATTCCTGGGCGAGCAGCGCGCCAAGCCGACCTTGCGGATCGGAGCCGTGGGGCTCGGCACCGGTTCGGTGGCGGCCTATGTGCGGGCGCGCGACCGGCTGACCTTCTTCGAGATCGATCCTCTGGTGGTCCGGATCTCCAGCGATCCGGCGCATTTCGCCTACACCACCCGCTGCGCCCGCGGCCCGGTGGACTATGTGGTCGGCGACGCGCGGCTGACGCTCGCCAAGCAGCCGGCCGGGATCTTCGACATCCTGCTGATCGACGCGTTTTCGTCGGACGCGGTGCCGACGCATCTGCTGACCGTCCAGGCGGTGCGCGGCTATCTCACCCACCTGACGCCGGACGGGGTGCTGATCCTGCACCTCTCCAACCGAAACCTCGACCTGAACGGCCCGGCCCAGGCGGTGGCCAAGGCCGCGGGCGGCGTGGCGCTGATCCAGCACTTCAGGCCCGGTCCCGACACCGACCGCGGCGGCTGGCCTTCGCCGGAGGACGCGGTGATCGTCGCCAAGTCCCGCGCGGCCCTGGCGCCCTTCGTCCGCGATCCGCGCTGGCGGCTCACCGAGCCCAGCCGCGTCCGGCCCTGGACGGACGACTACACCAACCTGTTCGGGGCCCTGTGGCGACGGTTCCTGCAGAAGCTGGACCCCAACAGCGAGGGCTAGACCCTAGCGGGGCGTCTCCACGCAGACCACGGCCTGGGCCATCAGGCCTTCCTCGCGGCCGGTGAAGCCCATGCCCTCCGTCGTGGTGGCCTTGACGCTGACGCGCTCGACCGGAAGCCCCAGCAGCTCGGCGACGCGCGCGCGCATGGCGTCGCGGTGCGGGCCGATCTTGGGCCGCTCGCAGATCAGGGTCAGGTCGGCGCTGATCACCCGGCCGCCCTTGGCCTGGGCCAGTTCGACGGCATGGATCAGGAACCGGTCGGAGGAGGCGCCCTTCCACTTCGGATCCGACGGCGGGAAGTGTTGGCCTATGTCGCCCTCGGCGATCGCGCCCAGCAGGGCGTCGGTCAGGGCGTGCAGGCCCACGTCGGCGTCGGAGTGACCGACCAGGCCCCGGTCGTGAGGAATGGACACCCCGGCCAGCCAGACCGCGTCGCCCGGGCCGAAGCGGTGGGCGTCGACGCCGAAGCCGGTACGCACGATCCGCCCGCCGCCCGCCAGTTGCTCGGCCATGGCGAAATCCTCCGGATAGGTCAGCTTCATGAGCATGGGATCGCCCGCCGCAAGCGCGACGCGGCCGCCGGCGGCCTCGACCACCTGGGCGTCGTCGGTCGGCTCGGACGGGGCGCCCCAGGCCGCGTAGGCGGCGCGCAGGCGGCCCAGGCGGAAGGCCTGCGGCGTCTGGGCCCGCCAGAGGCCCTCGCGGCTCACCGTCTCGGCGACGGCCCCGTCGCCGCGCTTGAGCGTGTCGGGCACGGGCAGGGCAGGTACGGCCCCATCTGCGTCTGCCAGGGCCGCCAGCAGGCGTTCCACATGCGCCCGAGTGACGAAGGGCCGGGCAGCGTCATGCACGAGCACGGGTTCGTCGTCCTTTCCTGCCAAGGCCGCCAGGCCGGCCTGCACCGACAGGGCCCGTGTCGCGCCGCCCGCTACGGCCCGCCATCCGGCCAGGCCCTGCAGAGCGTCTTCCGCGGCGGCCAGGCGGTCGCCCGCCACCACGACGATGACTTCGCGCGCGCCGGCGGCCAGCAGGCCCTCCACCGACCACCGCACCACGGGCCGGCCGGCCAGGGTCCGCCACGCCTTGGGTTCGCCCGGTCCCGCGCGCAGGCCTTCGCCCGCCGCCACCACTATGCTTAGGAAGCTCATCGGGTGCGTGTTTAGGGACACGCTCGCGCTTGTCCAGATCGTCCAGCGTTCAGGTGGGCTTTACCGCAGCGCACAAATTGCCTAAAAAGCTGGCTGTGGGGATGATTAAATAATGAGCAGTTCGCTCAAGCTCGATAAGGTTGAGGTCTCCGGCCGCGTGTGGATCGCGCCCATGACCGGAATCTCGGACCTGCCGTTCCGCCGCGCCGCGAGCCGGCTCGGCGCGCCGTACGTGGCCACCGAGATGGTTGCCTGCGCCGAACTCTCCAAGGGCCGGCCCGACGTCGTGCGCCGCGCGGCCGTGGGCGAAGGCCTGCCGCTGATGGTCGTCCAACTGGTCGGCCGCGACCCGGATCATATCGCTGAAGGGGCGCGGCTGGCGCAGGCCGCCGGCGCCCAGATCATCGACCTCAACTTCGGCTGTCCGGCCCGCGAGGTCACCGGCGCGCAATGCGGTTCGGCCCTGATGCGCGAGCCGGAGCTGGCGGAGCGTCTGATCGCCGCCGCCATCGCCGCCGTCGAGGTCCCGGTGACGGTGAAGATGCGCCTGGGCTGGGACGACGCCTCGCGCAACGCGCCGGAGCTGGCTGTCCGCGCCGAGGCCCTGGGCGTCGCCGCCGTGACCGTCCACGGCCGCACCCGCTGCCAGTTCTACAAGGGCGCCGCCGACTGGGCCGCCGTGCGGCCGGTGAAGGAGGCCGTCTCGATCCCGGTGATCGTCAATGGCGACATCGTCGACGGCGGCACGGCCCGCGCCGCGCTCGCCGCCTCGGGCGCCGACGGAGTGATGGTGGGCCGCGGAGTCTATGGCCGCCCCTGGATCGCCGCCCAGATCGAGGCCGAGTTGGACGGGCGCGCCTTCGCCGAGCCCGACGCCGAGACCCGGTTGGCCATCGCGCTCGATCACTTCCGCGATGCGCTCGGCTTCTACGGCGAGCGCCTGGGCCTGCGGGTCTTCCGCAAACACCTGGCCGCCTACATCGAGCAAGCGCCCTGGCCGGCCGACGCCGAGACGCGCCGCGCGGCCCGCAGCCGCCTCTGCCGGCTGGAGGACGCCCGCGAGGTCGAACGCGCCCTGGCGGAGCTTTGGGCGCAACCCCCGCGGAGGCTTGCCGCATGAGCTGGCGGACCCTGCCGCAATCCCTGGGGGTCGATGTCCTGGCGCTCAAGGCCGCGGCCTTCGAGCTCAGCCCCGATCCGGCCATGGTGGTGGACGCCACCGGCGCCCTGGTCGCCGTCAACGAGGCCGCCGAGGGCCTGTTCGGGCAAGGCCTCGGCCTGCTGGCCCGGGGCCGGTTCAGCGCCGCCCTGCCGCCCGGCTCGGCCCTCGTCTCGCTGCTCAACCGCGCCCTGCACGAAGACGCCAAGGTGCGCGAGCGCGGGGTACAGATCACCCTCTTCGGCCTGCCGCCGTTCGAGGCGGACGGCGCCGCGGCCCCGCTGGGCGACGGCTCGGTGTTGCTGACGCTGAGCGTCAAGGCGGGCCTGGGCGTCGAGCGGGCGGGCGCGGAAGCGGCCGGCGGCCTGCGCTCGATCGTCGGCCTGGGCCGGATGCTGGCGCACGAGATCAAGAACCCCCTGGCCGGCATCCGCGGCGCCGCCCAGCTCCTGAAGTCCGGCGCCAAGACGGAGGACGCCCCGCTCGCGCAACTGATCGTCGACGAGACCGATCGGGTGCGTCGCCTGGTCGACCGCATGGAGGCCTTCTCCGACGACGCCCTGCCGTCGCTGACCCCGATCAACATCCACCAGGTGCTGGACCGCGTCCGCGCCCTGGCCGCCAACGGTGTCGCCGACGGCCTGACCCTGCGCGAACAGTACGACCCCTCGCTGCCGCCGGTGCAGGGCGACGAGGACCAGTTGATCCAGATCTTCCTGAACCTCGTGAAGAACGCCGCGGAGGCCGCCCATTCGCGCGGTGACGGGCGCGGCGCGATCAGCATCACCACCGCCTATCGCCACGGGGTGCGCGTGCGGGCCGCCAAGGGCCAGGCGCTGCGCGGCGCCCCGCTCGAGGTGCGGATCATGGACAACGGCCCAGGTGTCCCCGACCACCTGCGCGAGCACCTGTTCCAGCCCTTCGTGACCTCGAAGACCAATGGCGTCGGCCTGGGCCTCGCCCTGGTCTCCAAGCTGGTCGCCGCGCACGGCGGCCTTCTCGACTTTGAATCCGAGCCCGGCCGGACGGTCTTCCGGGTGCTGTTGCCTATCGTTTCCGAAGAGGACCACCCGGCATGAACGCCGCGAGCAAGAAAATCCTGATCGCCGACGACGACGCTTCGATCCGCCTGGTGCTCTCCCAGGCCTTCACGCGCCTCGGCTATCAGGTCCGCGCGACGGGCAACGCCGCCACCCTGCTGAAGTGGGTTTCGGAAGGCGAGGGCGACCTCGTCATCACCGACGTGGTCATGCCTGACGAGAACGTCTTCGATGTCCTGCCGCGGATCCGCAAGGAGCGCCCGAAGCTGCCGGTCATCGTGATGAGCGCGCAGAACAACCTGATCACCGCCGTCAACGCCGCCGAAGTCGGAGCCTTCGACTACATCCCCAAGCCCTTCGACCTGGACGACATGACCTCGGCGGCGCGGCGTGCGCTATCCCGGCCCGCCGATCCCGAGGCCGCCCGCGCTCAGGCCCGGGCCGTGCGCGACGACCGCCTGCCGCTGATCGGCCGCTCCGGCCCGATGCAGGAGGTCTACCGCACCATCGCGAGGCTGGTGGGCGCGGACCTGACCGTGCTGATCACCGGCGAAAGCGGCACCGGCAAGGAGCTGGTCGCCCGCGCCCTGCACGACATGGGCCGCCGGCGCGACGGCAAGTTCGTCACCATCAACCTGGCCGCCGTGCCGCGCGAGCGGGTCGAGGCCGAGTTGTTCGGCAAGGAGGACGGCGACGCGGGTAAGCTGATCGACGCCGACGGCGGCACCCTGTTCCTGGACGAGATCGGCGACATGCCGCTGGACGCCCAGACCCGCCTCCTGCGGGTGATCGACGGCTCTGAGCCGGCGGTGAACCCCAAGACCAGCCGCCGGCCCAACGTGCGGATCATCGCCGCCACCAACCGCGACCTGCGCCAACTGATCCAGCAGGGGCTGTTCCGCGAGGACCTGTTCTTCCGCCTGAACGTGGCCCCGCTGCGCCTGCCGCCGCTGCGCGACCGGGCGGACGACATCCCCGACCTGGCGCGGGCCTTCCTGCTGCGCGCCAACCGCGAGGGCCTGCCGTCCAAGACCATCGACGCCGCAGCCCTGGACCGCCTGAAGCAGCATCCCTGGCCGGGCAACGTCCGCGAGCTGGAGAACCTGGTCCGCCGGATCTGCGCCCTCTATGGCGAGGACCTGATCACCGCGCGGATCATCGAACGGGAGCTCGCCGACCAGCAGCCGGCCGTCCAGGGCGAGGAGGGCCCCGCCACCCTGGCCCAGCTCGTGGAGCGCAAGCTTTCCAGCTATTTCGCCGACCAGCCCGACGGCCTGCCGCCCGCCGGGCTCTATGACCGGGTGCTGGAGGAGGTGGAGCGGCCGCTGATCCAGCTCACCCTTTCGGCCACCCGCGGCAACCAGGTAAGGGCGGCCGAGATCCTCGGCCTAAACCGCAACACCCTGCGCAAGAAGATCTCCGACCTGGGGGTCGAGATGCAGCGCGGGCGGCGCTGATCTTCCCGAAATCGGCTGGCCCGCGTCCGCATGACGCATCCTTGCCACAAGACTGTTGAGTTTGGGGCACAGTCGCTTAGGCTCCCCGCCAATGGCGTTGGATATTCGACAGTGGCTCGCCGGCGCGGGCGCGGCCCGCGTGTGGCAGGCGATGCAGTCTCGGGTGGTGCTGGGTTGCGGCTATGGCCTGGCCGCGGCGCTCACCGGCCTGGCGATTCTGCTGGCCGCCTCGCCGCCGTCGACGGGGCCCCTGGGCCCGGCCAGCCAACTGATCCTGACGGTCCTGGGCCTCAACCTGGTCCTGATCCTGGCCCTGACGCTGGTCCTGTTCCTGCGTTTCGCGGCCCTGTTCGACGCCCGCGAACGCGACGCCGGCGCCCGGCTGCAGGTGCGATTCGTTCTGTGGTTCGCCTTCGCCGCGGTCGTGCCGGCCCTGGTGGTCTTCCTGTTCTACGGCGTGCTGGTCACCCGCGGTGTCGACAACTGGTTCAGCCATCGGGTCAAGACCGTGGTGGAGAGCTCGGCCGCCGTCGCGCGCTCCTACGTGGAGGAGCAGCAGCAGTATATCCACGACCATGTCATTCCGATGGGCGAGGACCTGAACCACGCCGAACCGGCGTTCGAGGCGAGCCCGATCACCTTCAGCCACTTCCTGGGCAACCTGGCCAACTTCCACGGCTTCTCGGCGGGCTATCTGATCGACCGCGACGGACGCGTTCTGGCCCGCGCCGAGGCCGCTGACGCGCCGCCGCTCACCCTGCCGCCGGCCTCCAGCTTCAAGGCCGCCGACCAGGGCATCATCTCTGTCTGCAACGTCAACTGCGGCGACGTGATGAGCGCGGTCTACAAGCTGCGCAGCTACTCGGACGCCTATCTCTACGTCATCCGCCCCGTGGAGAAGGGGCTTGTCGGCCACCTGGTGGAGGCCGAGGCCAGCCTCATCGACTTCCGCGCCGCGGCGCAGAACCGCGAACGCATCCAGACCATCTTCGCCCTCAGCTACGCCGAGACGGCGCTGCTGGTGCTGGTGGGTGCGGTCTGGCTGGGCCTGGGCGCCGCCAACGCCATTTCGGGCCCGGTTGCGCGGCTGGTGCAGGCGGCGGGCAAGGTGGCCGGCGGCGACTTGAGCGCCCGCGTCGACGCCGAGAACGACCCGGAGGAGATCGCCGTCCTGTCGCGGGCCTTTAACAGCATGACCCACGATCTTCAGGAACAGCAGGAAGCAATCCGCACCGCGCACGAAGACGCTGAGCGACGGCGGCAGTTCATCGAGACCGTCCTGGCCGAGGTCAGCGCCGGCGTCATCAGCCTCGACGCCAAGGGCCGCATCTCCGCCGCCAACCGCCAGGCCGAGCTGCTGCTGGGCCTCGACGCCCCCGGCCGCGGGCGCAAGCTGCTGGAGGTCGCGCCCGAGATCGCCGCTATCGTCGCCCAGGCCGGCCGCGGCGAGGCCGAGGAGGAGGTCGACGTGGTGCGCGGCCGCGAGACGCGGCGCCTGCGCGTGCGGGTCAGCGGCATCGAGGGCGGCTTGGTGCTGACCTTCGACGACATCACCCGGCTGATGAACGCCCAGCGCAACGCTGCCTGGCGCGACGTCGCCCGGCGCATCGCCCACGAGATCAAGAACCCGCTCACCCCCATCCAGTTGTCGGCCGAGCGGCTGCGCAAGAAGTACCGCAAGGACATCCCGGCCTCGGAGCTCGAGATCTTCGACCGCTGCAACGACACCATCGTGCGCCAGGTCGACGCCATCCGGCAGATGGTCGACGAGTTCTCTACCTTCGCCCGGATGCCGGCGCCCAAGTTCGTCGACCACGACGCCTCGGAGCTGATCCGCGCGGCGGTCTTCGCCCAGCGGGTGGCGAGCCCCGACATCGACGTCGAGCTGGTCGAGCCGGTGCCGGAGGTGCGCCTGCTGGCCGACGAGCGAATGCTGACCCAGGCGCTGACCAACATCCTGAAGAACGCCGCCGAGGCGGTGACCGCGCGCCGGACGGCCAAGCCCCCCAAGGCCAAGGAACGGGGGCGAATCCGCGCACGCCTCATTTCGGACGACAGTGGTGTGGCATTCGAGGTCGAGGACAACGGCGTGGGCCTGCCCGCCAAGGATCGCGACCGGCTGACCGAACCCTATGTGACGACGCGCGAGAAGGGCACGGGACTGGGCCTGGCCATCGTCAAGCGCATTCTGGAAGACCACGGCGGCGAGCTGGAGCTGACCGACGCCCGCGAAGGGCCCGGCGCTCTGGCCACCTTGCGTCTTCCACCCTCGGCCCGGGCCCGCCCGGCGCCGAAATCGCAAACCGTGACGGCATGAAGGACTAGGTGATGGCGTCTGACGTTCTGGTGGTCGACGACGAAGCGGACATCCGCGACCTGGTGGCGGGGATCCTTTCCGACGAGGGCTACGCCGTCCGCACGGCCACGGATTCCGAGTCCGCCCTGGCCGCGGTCCGGGCGCGCAAGCCCGCGATCCTGATCCTCGACATCTGGATGGCCGGCGGCGGCATGGACGGGCTGGAGCTGCTGGACCTGGTCAAGGACCTCGACGGCGATCTGCCGGTGATCATGATCTCCGGCCACGGCAACATCGAAACCGCCGTCAGCGCCATCAAGCGCGGGGCCTATGAGTTCCTGGAAAAGCCCTTCAAGTCGGACCGCCTGCTGCTGGTGGTGGAGCGCGCCCTGGAGGCCGCGGGCCTGCGCCGCGAGAACCGCCGGCTGCGCACCCAGGCGATCACGCCCGAGGGCATGACCGGCAAGTCCATGCCCGCCCAGCAACTGCGCCAGATGATCGCCAAGCTGGCCACCGCCAACAGCCGGGTGCTGATCTCCGGGCCCCCGGGCTCGGGCAAGGAAACGGTGGCGCGCCTGATCCACGGCGCCTCCGGCCGCGCGCGCAACGAGTTCGTGCCGATCAGCGCCGCCGGGATGACGCCCGAGCGGATGGACGTGGAGCTGTTCGGCCAGGAGGGCGACGACGGCCGCCCGGCCAAGATCGGGGTGTTCGAGCGCGCCCACTCCGGCACCCTCTACCTCGACGAAGTGGCCGACATGCCGCGCGAGACGCAAGGCCGTATCCTGCGGGTGCTGGTCGACCAGAGCTTCCGCCGGGTGGGCGGCGACCAGGACGTGCATGTCGACGTCCGCGTGGTCTCCTCCACCTCCCGCGACCTGCGCGAGGAGATCGCCGCCGGCCGCTTCCGTGAGGATCTGTTCCACCGCCTGAACGTGGTGCCGGTGAACGTGCCGGGCCTCTCGGAGCGGCGCGAGGACATCCCGGAGCTTGTCGAGTATTTCATCGAGCGGATCAGCGAGGCGACCGGCATGCCACGACGCAGGCTGGCCGATGACGCCCTGGCGACGCTGCAGGTCCGCGCCTGGCCGGGAAACCTGCGCCAGTTGCGCAACAACGTGGAGCGCATGCTGATCCTCGCCTCCGGCGCGCCGTCCGACCCGATCACCGCCAACATGCTGCCGGCCGAGGCCATGGTCACCGACCAGGCGATCAGCCTGGGCGCGGAGCGGATGATCGCCCTGCCGCTGCGCGAGGCGCGCGAGGTGTTCGAGCGCGAGTACCTGAACGCCCAGATGCTGCGCTTCTCCGGCAACATCTCGCGCACCGCCGCCTTCATCGGTATGGAGCGCTCGGCCCTGCACCGAAAGCTGAAGTCCCTCGGCCTTTCCGGCGCCCGCGCGCTGGAAGAGGAGATGGGCTGATGGGACGCATCGCCTACGTCAACGGCCGTTACGTCCCGCACGGGGAGGCCGCGGTCCACATCGAGGACCGCGGCTATCAGTTGGCCGACGCGGTCTACGAGGTCTGGGCCCTGTTCGGCGGCAAGCTGGCCGACGCCGAGGGGCATTTCGCACGCCTGGAGCGCAGCCTTGGCGAGCTCTCCATCGCCATGCCCATGAGCCGCACCGCCCTGACCATGGTGCTGAAGGAGGCGGTGCGCCGCAACCGCATCTCCGAGGGATCGGTCTATCTCCAGATCAGCCGCGGCGTGGCCCCGCGCGACCACGCCTTTCCCAACCCGCCGGTGCGGCCGGCCGTCGTCGTCACCGTCAGCCGGGTGGACCGCGCCGCCTCCGAGGCCCGGGCCGCCAAGGGCGTGGCGGTGGTGACGACGCCGGAGAACCGCTGGGGCCGTTGCGACATCAAGACCGTGGGCCTGTTGCCCAATGCGCTCGCCAAGCAGAAGGCGAGGGCGGCGGGCGCTGTGGAGGCCTGGTTCGTGGACGACCTGGGCTTTGTGACCGAGGGCGCCTCGTCGAACGCCTGGATCGTGGACGGCGATGGACGGCTGCGCACCCGCGACACCAACGCCAACATCCTGCGCGGCGTCACCCGGCTCACCCTGCTCGACGTGATCCGCAACGCCGGGCTGGAAGTGGACGAGCGCCCCTTCACGCCCGCCGACGCCGTCGCGGCGAAGGAAGCCTTCATCACCGGCGCGGGCTCGCTGGTGCTGCCGGTGGTCGCCGTGGATGGCAAACCGGTGGGCGACGGCAAGGTCGGACCGCTGGCGGCGAGGCTCCGGCGTCTCTATATCGAGCAGGCGAAGGCCGCGGCCATCTGAGCCGGGTCCGCGCGATTGCGCCTGTCGCAAATCCGGGTCTAGCTAACTTGCGTGTGTGGGCGGCGCCTTGGTCGCCCGATCAGAAAAAAAGGGCGAAAAGCCGTGAGCGAGAAGAAACAGAACCTTCAGGACACGTTCCTGAACAGCGTCCGCAAGTCGAAAACCCCCCTCACCATCTTCCTGGTCAACGGCGTCAAACTGCAGGGCGTGGTGAGCTGGTTCGACAATTTCTGCGTGCTGCTGCGTCGCGATGGCCAGTCGCAACTGGTCTATAAGCACGCCATATCCACCATCATGCCGGCCCAGCCCGTACAGTTGTATGAGCCCGGCGAAGACGAGAGCGATTGAAGCCTTCCAAATCCGTTGACCGCGAGGCGCCGGTGCAGGGCGCCGTCGTCATCCACCCCGACCGCGAAGGCAAGGGCGTCTCGCGGAGCGCGGAGGCGCGCCTGGACGAGGCCGTGGGCCTGGCGCTCGCCCTCGACCTCGAGGTCCGCGAGACCCTCATCGCCAACCTGCGGCAGATCACGCCGGCCACCCTGTTCGGCAAGGGCAAGGTGGCGGAGATCGGCGGGATCATCGAACTGGCCGAGGCCGATGTCGCCATCGTCGACGACAGCCTGACGCCGGTTCAGCAGCGCAACCTGGAGAAGGCCTGGAACTGCAAGGTCATCGACCGCACCGGCCTGATCCTGGAGATCTTCGCCCGCCGCGCGCGGACCCGCGAGGGCCGCCTGCAGGTCGAGCTGGCGCGGCTCTCCTATGAGCGCTCGCGCCTGGTCCGCACCTGGACCCACCTGGAACGCCAGCGCGGCGGCTTCGGCGTGATGGGCGGCCCCGGCGAGACCCAGATCGAAACCGACCGGCGGCTTCTGGCCGACAAGATCCGCAAGCTGAAGCTGGAGCTGACCGAGGTGCGCCGCACGCGGACCCTGCAGCGCTCGGCGCGCAAGCGGCATCCCTACCCGACGGTGGCGCTGGTGGGCTATACGAACGCCGGCAAATCGACCCTCTTCAACCGCCTGACCCGCGCGGAGGTGGTGGCGCAGGACATGCTGTTCGCCACCCTTGACCCGACCCTCAGGATGCTGAAGCTGCCGGACGGGCGGCCCGCGATCATGTCCGACACCGTGGGCTTCATCTCCGACCTGCCGCACGAGCTGGTCGAGGCCTTCCGCGCCACCCTGGAGGAGGTCAAGGAGGCAGACGTCGTGCTGCACGTGCGAGACATCGCCAGCCCCGAGAGCGCGGCCCAGGCGGGCGACGTGCGCGAGGTGCTGACCCGCCTGGGCGTCGACATGGAGGACCGCTCGATCCTCGAGGTCTGGAACAAGATCGACCTGCTGCCGGCCGACGACCGCGAGGTCGTGCGGGGCGACGCGCGACGCGCTCACCCGCCGGCGATCCCGCTGTCGGCGGTGACCGGCGAGGGGTGCGACGCCCTGCTGGAAGCCATCGCGGCCCTGGTGGACGAGGCGCCGCCGGTGGACGTCTACACCCCGGTGGGCGAGGGCGCGGCGATCGCCTGGCTCTACCGCCACGGCCGCGTGCTGGAGCGCCAGGAGGGCAAGGACGGCTCGGTGCGCCTGGCCGTCAGCCTGTCACCCCAGGCGCTGGGCCAGTTCGAGCAGCAGTTCCCCGGGGCGGAAGTGCGCGGGCATTAGCCCACGAACGCCATCGCCTCCCGCGACAGGGCGTCCCAGTCGGCGCTCATCTTGGCCAGCACCCATTCCTTCATCGGCTTGCCCTTGTTCGCGTCGAAGGGCGCGCCTTCGCCCGACGCGATGAGGGCCGCGACGCGCTCGGCCGGCAGCTTGAGCAGCAGCACCTCGCCGCGCACGGCGGCGAACAGCTTGCCGTTCGCCATCAGCGAGTGGCGGGCGAAGCCCCGGCTTTCGGACAGGGTCACGCCGGGCTCGTCCAGCAGTGCGCCCACCAGGGCGCCGAAACGTTCGGCCGGCGAGGTCACTCCGCCGCCTTCATCCGTTCGGTGGCCTTGGCCTCGTCCCAGAGGGCGTCCATTTCCGCGAGGTCCGACTGGTCCGGCGTCCGGCCGCGCTCGGCCAGCACCTTCTCGATGTACTGGAAGCGGCGCACGAACTTGGCGTTGGTGAAACGCAGCGAGTCCTCCGGATCGACCTCCAGGGTTCGCGCCAGGTTGGCCACCACGAACAGCACGTCGCCCATCTCCTGCCGCGCCTTGTCCAGGTCGCCGGCGGCGATCTCCGCCTTCAGTTCGGCGAACTCCTCGTCCAGCTTGGCCACCACCTGGCTGATGTCCGGCCAGACGAAGCCCACGCCGGCGGCGCGCTTCGAGAGCTTCACCGCGCGGGTGAGGGCGGGCAGGCCCACCGGGACATCGTCCAGCAGGCTGGCGACGCGGCCCTTGCCCTTGGTCTCGCGCTCCGCGGCCTTGAGCGCCTCCCAGCCCTGTTTCTGGTGCGCGAGGGATGCGTAGGTTTCTTCGGCGAAAACATGAGGATGTCGGCGGATCATCTTGTCGTTTATGGCGGCCGCCACGTCGTCGAAGGCGAAGGCGCCTTGCTCCTCGGCCATGCGGGCGTGGAACACCACCTGCAGCAGCAGGTCGCCCAGCTCCTCCTTCAGGTCCGAGAGGTCGTTTCGCTCGATGGCGTCGGCGACTTCATAGGCCTCCTCGACCGTATAGGGGGCGACGGTCGCGAAGGTCTGCTCCTGGTCCCAGGGGCAGCCATCAGCCGGGTCGCGCAACCGCGCCATGATGGCCAGCAGCCGGTCGATGGGCCGCAAGGTCTCGGGCGGGGCAGGGCGGGTCATGCACGAATGTGACCCTGCGCCGCCGCGGCTGGCAAGCGGCGGCGCGGTCCGCCTTCGTCAGCGCTTGTCAGGCGCCTTTCCGTGGCGGAGCTCGGAGGCGAACTGCTCGAAGGTGTTCTCGGCGTCCGTCCAGATGCCGCCGCGCGCCGACCAGCGGATGTCCGGCTCGGTGTAGCTGTAGCGCAGGGGCGTGACCGTGCCGTCGGCGCTCACCGCGCGGCCTGCGATGCGGGCGCCGCCGATGCCGAAGCTGCGCATGGAAAGCCCCGGCGTATCGCCGAGCTGCTTGAACGTCGGATGATTCGGCGTCGCGTCGGTGAGCACCAGCTCGATCCGCGCGCCGTCATAGGCGCTGGTCTTGGCCAGGCTCCGTTCCACGGTGGACTGCAGGTCCTTGGCGAGGTCGTTCACCTCGCGCTCGCCAAGCGACTTGGCGGCCTTGAGCTGCAGCTCCGGCCCGATGGCGACGCTGACCGAGGCCGGCGTGGCCATGGCGGTTGTGGCGCTGGCCAGGACAGCCGCCGTGGCAAGGATCAGGGTTCGCATGGTCATCTCTCGCATCATGCCCTCCCACCTAAGGTAAGCCTGCTTCGCCGTGGCGCAAGCCACAGCTCGTTCGGCTTTGCGCGAGCTACGGCGCCGCCGCGGTCACGGGCGCCGTGGAGCGGTGGAAGCCGACGCTTCGGCCGAGCGCGGCGCTGTCGTAGAGCTCGCCGGCGCGGACCACCTTGGTCACCCGACGCAGGTCGCTGATGTTGGTCAGGGGATCGCCTTCGACAAGCATCAGGTCGGCGCGCTTGCCGACCTCCACCGACCCGGACTCCCGGTCGAGCTTCATCGCCCGCGCCGCGCCGAGCGTCGCGGTCTGGATCGCCGCCATCGGAGGAAGGCCCGCCTGGACGTAGAGCTCCAGCTCGCGGTCGATGCCATAGCCGATCAGGCCGGTGTCGCTGCCCGCCACGATCGGCACGCCGGCGTCGTAGAGCGCCTTGATGACCCGCCCGTTGGCCGCCATCCGCGCGCGGAAGCGGGCCTCGTCCACCGAACCGCCCATGGCCTCGAACTTCGACGCCAGGACAAAGGGCGCGGCGTCCAGGCCGGGCTCGAACCCGGCCGCACGCACGGCCTTGGGATGCCCCGCCATCTCGCCCCAGCCCTCGGTGGGATCCACCACGATCTGGCGGGCTTTCAGCAGGGCGATCAGTTGCTTGGCGCGATCGGCTGAGAGATCGACGGGGCCGTTGCTCCCCTCCGGCAGCATGGCGCGGGTGACGAATTGCAGGTGGTTGATCTGGTCCATCCCGTCGGCGATGCCGCCGAAGGCGTCGACGGCCGCGGGCACGTGGCCGGTCACCGTCAGGCCGCGGCGGTGCGCCTCGGCGGTGATCGCGGTCAGCACGTCGGGCTTGAGCTGGGTGTAGACCTTGATCTGGTTGAAGCCGGCGTCGGCGTAGCGGTCCACGGCGGCAACGCCCTGGGCCGGGGTTTCGGCGTCGACGGCGCCGAAGGCGAGGGGGCCGCCGGCGTCGATCAGGCCGGCCAGCAACAGGCGCGGCCCCAGGGCGTGCTCGCGGGCGATCTTGGCGCGGACCGCGGTCAGGAAGCCGAACTCGCCGCCGCAGTCGCGCGCAGTCGTGACTCCCGCCGCGAGCAGGGCCGGGCCGAACTCGACGCCGGAGTAGTGCGAGTGCATCTCCCACAGGCCGGGCAGCAGGGACTGGCCCTCGGCATGGATCACCTTGATGCCGGCCGGCAGGGTCACGGAGCCCCGCGCGCCTGCCGCCACGATCCGCCCCTGACGCACGATCACCACGGAATCGGCGACCGCCGGCGCGCCCGTGCCGTCGATCAGCCGCGCGCCCACGATGGCGAAGGCGCCGCTCGCCTCCGGCTTCACCTGGCGGCCGAGGTCGTCGAGGTCGGCCATCTCCTGGCGCACGCCGCTGGCCACCAGCTGGTCGAACGCCGGCCGATAGGCCTCCAGCACCTGCTCCTGCGGCAGGCCGCCCGCGAAGGTCATCACCGCCGCCAACCGGCCCTCCGCGTCCATCCACAGGACCTCGCGGCCGAACAGCAGGTTGGTGATCGTGTAGCGGGTAAGCCGCGCGGGGCCGCCGGGCAGGGCGATGGTTTCGGCGCCCACGCGGCGGATCTCCAGCGGCGGCGCCTGGTCGCTGGCGCGGAGCAGGGGCAGCGAAGCCGGCTCGCCGTGGGCGGTCCAGTAGCGCACCAGCATCATCTGCAGCGCGGCGGGCATGGCCGCATAGCCCACGTAGGCGACGTGCGGCTTGGCGAACACGCGGCGACCGCCCGGCTCCTCGACGGTGACCGACCCGGCGTCGACCTGCGTGCGCCAGACCTCGTCGGCCGGCGCCCCGGCGCGCGTCTGCTCCAGGAACGTCGGCGCATAGCCCGCGCCCATCTTCAGCGTCCAGTTGCTGGATCGCGTCGTCCCTCGGTCGGAGAGCGTGGCCGCCACCGTCATGACCGAACCCTGCGGCCCGGGGGTCACCGCATAGGTTTCCGATCCGATCTCGTGCAGCAGGGAATAGGTGGCGTAGCGGCCTCGCTCCTCCACGGGCGCGGAACCGGCCTGCGCCAGGCCGGGCGACGCCGCCGACAGACACAGCACGAGGGCGAAGGCGGCGCTGCGCATGGGTGACAGTCTCTCACTGGAACCGGGGAAAGCCCCGGTTTAGCCAGACCGCGGCCGAAAACAACAGCCGCCGCGCCCTAGCGGTCGGCGGGCGTGAGCCTTGTCTCGGGATCCTCGCCCAGCGCCTCGCGGACCGTGGCCACGACCGGCTCGGCCGAGGCGGTGAAGGTCAGGCGGACGCGTTCCATAGGCCAGCCGGTCATGCTGACGAATTCGGCCGGCGTCAGGGCCCCGAACCGGGTGGGCCGCGCCTCATTCATCGAGAAGCTGTAGCGGGTGTTCGGCGAGAGCAGGCAGGCCGTGCGGATGGTGCGCCGGTCGAAGGTCATCAGCATGTGCTGGACACGGCCGGCGCCGCCGCAGGGATTTTGCGGCCCGTCGTCGAACACGAAATACCCCGCGCAGCTCATCGGCTGGTCGAAGGTCACCCGCAGGATCAACAGTCCGGGCCGCACAACGGCGCCATCCTTGGGATAGACGCCCACGATCTGCGGCGCGCGGCCGCGCGCGTCCTTCCTGGGCGGCACGCATTTGACGTGGGCGACGACGTCCAGTTCCGAAACCGTCGCCGGTTTGGGCGGCGAGACCACCACCAGCTCCGAGACCGACGCGCCGGTAGCCGCGCTCACCGCCGCGGCGGTCGCGGCTTCCGGCCTTCCGGCCGCCGGCGCCGCGGGCTGGGCGTCCGCGTGGGCGGAAAGACCTAGGGCGATCAACGGCGGCAGGATCGTCTTCATGCCAACTTCGAAGCCCGCTACGGCTCACGGCGGAGGGGGCGGCGCGAATCGACGCCGCGCCGCCCGTTTATGGATCAATTTCGCGCCTAAGGAAGATTATCGGAAATATACCTAGGCGGATGTCGGCTCACTGGCGGATGTCGGCTCACTTAGGCTTACGGAACTTGTACAGGAACTGGTCGGTCTTCCCGCGGATCGCCGGATTGAACACCATCTTGTCGTGCGCATCGTCCGGATTGGCCAGGACCTTGCTCTCGCCGTCGAACTTGAAGCCGGCTGCGGCCAGATCGGCCTTCACCCGCGCCGGATCGATCCGGTGCAGTGTTTCGGTGGCGCCGAGGTCGGACCCCGCGACGGCCACGTGGTCCAGGATCACGAAGACGCCGCCGGGCTTCAGCGCGGCGTAGACCGCCTTGTTGAACGCCGGCACGTCGGCCGGCCCCATGAACTTGTCGTAGAGGTCATGGTAGTTCTGGCGGATGAAAACCACGTCCAGGCCGCTGGGCAGCGCCATGGCGTTGACCGGCGGCGACGTCACCTCGACGTTGTGGTCCGCGACCTGGGCCGCGAGAGCCTGCATGCCCGTCAAGGCCGTCGGATGGGCCTTCACCACCTCGGCGACCTCGACCGCATAGACCTTGCCCTTGGGCCCCACGGCCATGCTCAGCGCGCGGGTGAAGCGGCCCGGCACGATGTCGGCGACCTTGTCGCCGGGCTTCACGCCCATGAACTTGATGACCTCCGGCCCCTTGAGAGACGGATCGCTGACCGCATCCGGCGGCGGGCCGGCCGCCGGCGCCTGAGCTATCGCCGGCGCGCCCGCCATCAGCGCCAGGCCCAGGGCGATCGCGGTCGCACGCAGGCCAGTCGCACGCAGGTAAGTCATGTCACCCTCCCATTTTCTGTTGGCGCCAAGCTGAACCCGATAGGCGTCGCGCACAATCCACGTTGCGCGGCGTCTCAGCCCAGGACGATTTCGCCCTCGGCGATCCGACACAGGGTCTCGACAAAGAATCCGGGCTCCAGGCTGGTCACGCGCGCCTCGAGGCTTTCCGGGGTGTCGCCCGGCTCCACGGGCACGCTCATTCGGGCGATGACCGGGCCTCGGTCATATTCCTCGTCGACGAGGTGGATGCAGACACCGCTTTCCAGGACCCCCGCAGCGATCACCGCCTCGTGGACGCGGCGGCCATACATCCCGTGCCCGCCGAACGCCGGCAGCGGCCCGGGATGGATGTTGAGGATGCGGCCGGCGTACCGCCCCAGGGTCCGGGGGCCTAGCTGGCGCAGGTAGCCCGACAGCACGATCAGCTCCACGCCGTGGTCGGCCATGGCCTGGGCCAGCCTGGCGTCGGCGGCGTCCGGGTCGGCCTGGGTGGCGATGCAGAGCGCCGGGATCCCCGCCTCCGCCGCGAACGCCAGCGCCGCGGCGCTGCGGTTGTTGCTCACCAGAAGCCGCGCCTGCGCCGCCAGTTCGCCGGCCTCGATCGCGCCCACGACGGCGCGGGCGCTGGAGCCGTTTCCGGACGCGAGGAAACCTATCTTAAGCGGCCGGAAAATCACGAGAATCCACCACTCAGTTGATGTTGAAACCGCAGGCCATCGAAGCCGGGCTCGACCCCCGCCGGCAACTCGCGCCTCAGGGTCTCGTAGTCCAGGTCGATGTGCAGGTTGGTGAGGATCGCCCGCCGGGGCTTCAGCCGCGCGATCCAGTCCAGGGCCCGCTGCAGGTGGGCGTGGGTCGGATGCGGCCGATAGCGCAGGGCATCGACGATCCAGACGTCGAGCCCGGCCAAGGCCTCGAACGCCGCCTCGTCCAGGTTCACCACATCGCTGGAATAGGCCACGTCCGCGAACCGGTAGCCCACGGACCGCACCCCGCCATGGTCCTGGTCGAACGTCGCGATCGGAATCGCCCCCGATGGTCCGTCAACGCTCCACGGCGCGCCGTGGGCCGGAATCCGGCGCCGCTCGCAGATCGCCGGATAGCCGCCCTCCGGCTCGAAGATGTAGCCGAAGCGCCGCATCATGGAGACCTCGGTGGCCGGGTCCATGTGGCAGGCGATCTTGGCCCGCTGGCGGATGAAGAAGGCCCGCACGTCGTCGATGCCGTGCACCTGGTCGGCGTGGTCGTGGGTGAGGAGGATGCCGTCCAGCCGCTTGGCGCCCGCTTGCGCCGTCTGCAGCCGCAGGTCAGGCGAGGTGTCGACGATCGCCGTGGTCTCGGCCTCGGGCCCCTGCCCCATCCGCCGGACGAGGAGGGAACAGCGCGAGCGCGCGTTCTTCGGGTTCGTGGGGTCGCAGGCGCCCCAGTCGCCGTCGGCCCGCGGCACGCCGCCGGAGGAACCGCAGCCCAGGAGGGTGAACTCGAGCGTCCCACTCATGCCCTGGGGATCCGGTCGAACAGGGCGAAGAAGGCCTCCTCGGTCCGGGCCTCGGCTTCGTCGAGGGACCAGCCGCGCACCTCGGCGAGCTTGGCCAGGACGTGCGGCAGGAAGGCCGGCTCGTTGCGCCGCCCGCGATAGGGCGCGGGCGCGAGATACGGGCAGTCGGTCTCGACGATGATGCGGTCGGCGGGCATGTCGCGGATCACCGCCCGTACCTCCTCCGCGGCCTTGAAGGTGGCGATCCCGGAGACCGAGAACCAGGCCCCCAGCGCCGCGGCCCGCGCCGCCAGCTCGGGGCCCGAGGTGTAGCAATGCATCAGCAGGCGGAACGGGCCCTTGGCGTATTCGTCCTCGAGGATGTCGCCCATGGCCGCGTCCGCCACGCGGGTGTGCACCACCAGCGGCAGGCCGGTCTCGCGCGCCGCCGCCGCGTGGGCGCGGAACACCCTCGCCTGGATGTCGCGAGGGCTGAGGTCGTAGTGGAAATCCAGGCCGCATTCGCCGATGCCCACCACCCGGGGATCGGCGGCGATGGCGATAAGGGTCTCCGCGGCCAGGTCCGGGTCTTCCTTGGCCTCGTGCGGGTGCGTGCCGACGGTGGCCCAGATGTCCGGGTGCTCTGCGACCCGGCGCACCTTCTCGTAGTTCGAGACCCTGTCGCAGATGTTGACCATCAGCCGCACGCCAGCGGCCAGCGCGCGGGCGATCACCGCCTCGCGGTCTTCATCGAACTGCGGCGCGTGCAGGTTGACGTGGCTGTCGATCAGCATGGGCCCGTCTAGGCTGCGCGGGCGGCCTGACGCAACTCCCCGAGCGCGGTGAACAGGGCGTCGGCCCGATCGAGGTTCACCGCCTCCACGTCGCGGCTCAGGCGTTGCAGGGTCTCCCAGGCGCGGGCCCAGGCGTCGAGGCCGCCGATCCCCTGCGAGGCCCGCTCGGCGGCGAAGCCGTGCACCCGCTCGCCCAGGCGGTCGAACAGCAGGTCGAACTGCGCCTGGCCCTCGCCGCCCCGGAACCGGTCGGCCAGCGAAAGCGCAAAGGCCTCGTCCACCCGCGGCAGGCCCTCGAACAGGGCGCGCGCGGCGTCGTCCATGGCGATGGCCCCCTGCCCCGCCAGCACCCAGGCGCGGCCCGGCGCGCCGCCCGCCATGCGCGCCAGGCGCAAGGCGTCCTCAGCGCTGACGTCCTCGCGCTCGCGCACGAAGGCCGCGGCCGCCTCGAGCGGCAGGGGCTGGAACGCCAGCCGGCGGCAGCGGGAGCGGATGGTCGGCAGCAGCCGGCCGGGCGAATGGCTGACCATGAGCAGCACCCCGTGCGGCGGCGGTTCCTCCAGGGTCTTCAGGATGGCGTTGGCGGCGTTGACGTTCAGGTCGTCGATCGCATCGATGATCGCCACCCGGTGCGGTGCGCTCGCCGGGGACTTGGAGAAAAACTCCGACAGGCCCCGAGCCTCGTCGACGGGGATCACCTTGCGCAGTTTGCCGGTCTCGTCGGCGCGCTCGAGCACGAAGAGGTCGGGGTGCGAATGGGCGATGACCTGGCGGCTGACGGGATGGTCCGGGCTGGCGCCCAGGACGCCGTAGGCCGGCTCTGCGGGCGCGCCCAGCAGCCGCCGCGCGGCGCGGTAGGCGAAGGTCGCCTTGCCCACGCCCTCCGCGCCGGTGAGCAGCCAGGCGTGGTGCAGCCGCCCCCGCGCGCGGCTGGCCTCGAACGCCTCTTCGGCGGCTTCATGGCCCTGGAGATCGAAAACCTCCCGCGGCGGCCGGATCTCAGCCATGGACCGCGAGCCGGTCGTTCACCGCCGCCCAGACGCGGGCCTCCACCTCGTCCACGGAACCCGCGGCGTCGACGACGGCGCAGCGGTCCGGCTCGGCCCGGGCGATGGCCAGGAAGCCTTCGCGCAGCCGCTCGTGGAAGGCCTGGCCCTTGGACTCAAAGCGCATCTCCGCCCCGGCGCGCGCATGGGCCCGCTCCAGCCCGACCTCGACCGGCAGGTCGAAGATCAAGGTCAGGTCGGGCCGGGTCCCTTCCAGGATATGGGTCTCCAGCGCCGAGATCAGTTCCGGCGCCGTGCCGCCGGCGGCCCCCTGATAGGCGCGGGTGGAATCGGCGAAGCGGTCACAGACCACCCATGCGCCGCGCGCCAGCGCCGGGCGGATCACCCGCTCCACGTGGTCGCGCCGCGCGGCGTACATCAAAAGGGTCTCGGTGACCGGGCTCCAGCGGTCGGCGGCGCCCTTCAGCACCAGTTCACGGATCGCCTCGGCGCCAGGCGAGCCGCCGGGCTCGCGGGTCGCCACCACCTCGCGCCCGCCTCCGGGCTGCGAAGGGTCCTCAAGGCGCGCGACCAGGCGTTTGAGCTGGGTGGATTTCCCCGCCCCCTCGCCGCCTTCGAAGGTGATGAACCTGCCCTTGGACACCGGCCCAAAATGGCCGGTTCGGCGTATAAGTCTAGGGCCGCAGGACGCGGGCGTCGGCGAAGCCGATCCCGGCCACCTTGTCGCGCAGGGCATAGGCCTCGGCCTCATCCGCCGGGCCGGGCAAGGTCACGCGGTAGAGCGTCTGGCCGGCGCGTTCGATGGGCTCGATCCTCGCCGTCCCTGCGGCGGCCAACTGGGCCACGGCCTTGCGGGCGTTGTCCTGGTCGCCGAACGCCCCGGCCTGGATGCGGAAGGCGCCGGCGGGCGAGACGTCATGGAAGCCGTCGCCCTGGAACGCCGCCGCGGATTCGGGCGCCGCTGCGCCTGCCGCGTCGCTTCGGGCGGAGGGCAAGGGCGCGAGTTCGGCCACCGAGACCGCCTCGGCAGGCTTGACCAGCGGCCTGGGCGCGGGCGGATCCTGCGCCGCGTCCGCGAAGATGTCCTCGTCGGCGGGCCGGCGGCCGCCGGCGGCGGTTGGCGCCTGGGCCGTCCGAGCGTAGCGCACGCCGGCGTCGGGACCGGCCAGGGGCGCAGGGCCCACATAGCGCACCCGCACATGGGCCGTGCCTGCCCGGTCGTAGCCCAGCTGGCGGGCCGCGGCGTGGCTGAGGTCGATGATCCGCCCGCCGACGAAGGGCCCGCGGTCGTTGACCCGCACGGTCATCTTGCGGCCGTTGTCGAGGTTGGTGACCTCCACCATCGAGGGTAGCGGCAGGGTGGTGTGCGCCGCCGAGAACGCGTTCATGTCGAAGATCTCGCCGTCGGCGGTGGCCTTGAGCTGGAAGGCGTCGCCGTACCACGAGGCGATGCCGGTCTCGTTGTAGTGCGGCTGGTCGTGGGGCACGTACCAGATGCCGCCAACCTGATAAGGCGCATTGGTGCCGGTCTTGCCGTTCGTGGGCGGGCGCGCCGCCGAGCCCTGCGCGCCCTCGCGCACGGCGTACTTCGGCGTGAGGGTGGCGCAGGCCGCCAGCGAGGCGCCGGCCATCAAGACCACGGCCCACCGGCCCAACCGAACCACCTGCCCGCGATCCATGGCGAATCCCCGCTGCTTGCCCCGCGCGCGACCCAGGGTGCGGGCCTAAGCTTTCGCCAGGGTTAACAGAGCCTTGCCACGACGGCGCTCGCCGCGGTTGCCGATGGCCGCGGTCATCGCTACCGATGGCGGGCGGACTTTTGGGGGCGACATATGCGTGGGCTGACAGGGTTTCTGGCGCTGGGCGCGATGGCGGCGACGATTTGCGCCACGCCTGCCCTCGCCGCCAAACATTCGGCCGGGGCGGCGCCCACGCCGTGCATCGACGCCACCACAGCCTGCACGGAATGGGTTCCGCTAGGCAAGGCGGGCGGCCGTTCGCTGATCTACCGCAGCCTGCCGCTGACCAGGCCGAACCCGCATGTGCGGCGCGCCCTGATCATGGTCCACGGGACCCTGCGAAACGCCGACCACTATTTCACCACCGCCACCGGCGCGGCGTTCCTGGCCAGGACGCTGGACGACACCATCGTTATCTCGCCGGCGTTCCATTCCGCCGAGGGCGGCTGCAAGGACGTCCTGGCGCCGAAGGAGATCAGTTGGAGCTGCGGCGGGGATAGCTGGCGTTCCGGCGGCGTGGCGGCCAGCGATACGGACCTGACCTCCTTCGAGTTCGTCGACGAGATCCTGCGCCGCCTTGCGGACAAGAAGGTGTTCCCGAACCTGAAGGGCATCGTCGTCGCCGGCCACTCCGCCGGCGGCCAGTTCGTGGCGCGCTACGAGATGGTCAACCGGGTGCACGAGAGCCTCGGCGTGCCCGTGACCTATGTGGTGGCGAACCCGTCGAGCTACGCCTGGCCGGACGCCACGCGCCCCCTGGCCGAGGGCGACGCCGCCCCGGCCGCCGCCGTCAAGGGCTGGGAGAGCGAGACGGTCCACACCGCCTTCGCCTACGGGCCCTTCGACGCGGCCAAGGCGCCGACCTACGACCGCTGGCCCTTCGGTCTCGAACAGCTCAGCGGCTATGCGGCCAGGGAAACGCCCGACCAGTTGCGCGCCCAGCTCGTGGGCCGTCCGACGACCTACCTGTTCAGCCAGGTCGACACCTTGCCGCTGGGCGGTTTCGACGGCTCCGCCAACGCCATGGCCCAGGGCGCCACGCGACGCGCCCGCGGCGAGGCCTTCGTGAAGTACCTGGCCGAACACCTTGGCGGGAAACCGAAAACCCTGATCGTCCCGGAATGCGGCCACAACGACCGCTGCGTCTACACGACCGACGAGGTGCTGCAGGTGATCTTCCCGCCCCTCTAGCCCACCGAGGCTTGCCAAGCCGCGTAAAGACGCCCGAAGTGGCGGCCGAGATCCGCGCCAGACGGACCGGAGGAGGCCTTTCCCATGCGCTTCGGCATCTTCTACGAGCACCAGCTCCCCAAGCCGTGGAACGAGGGCGACGAAGCGCGGCTGTTCCACCAGGCGCTTGAGCAGGTCGTGCTCGCCGACCGGCTGGGCTACGACTACGCCTGGGAGGTGGAGCACCACTTCCTGGAGGAATACTCCCATTCCTCCGCGCCGGAGGTGTTCCTGGCCGCCTGCGCGGCGCTCACCAGGACCATCCGCGTCGGCCACGGCATCCGCCAGGTGATCCCCAACTACAACCATCCGGCCCGCACCGCGGAGGGCCTGGCGACCCTCGACATCGTCTCGGGCGGCCGCCTCGATTTCGGCATCGGCGAAGGTGCGACGCGCCTCGAACTCGGCGGCTTCGCCATCCCGGCCAAGGAAAAGCGCGCCCTTGCGCTGGAGGCCGCCGAGCAGATCGCCAATATGATGGTGATGAACCCCTACCCCGGCTTCCAGGGCCAGGGCTTCTCTTTCCCCTGCCGCAACGTGGTGCCCAAGCCGGTCCAGAAGCCGCATCCGCCCATGTGGATGGCCTGCACCAACCGCGACACGATCAAGGTCGCCGCCTCCATCGGCGTCGGCGCGCTCGCCTTCTCCTTCGTCGATCCCGACGAGGCGCGGAACTGGGCCGAAATCTACTACGGCATCATCAGGTCCGAGGACTGCGTCCCCATCGGCCACGCGGTGAACGCCAACCTGGCCATGGTCTCCAACTTCTCCGTCCACCCCGACCGGGGCGAGGCGATCCGCCGGGGCCAGGAGGGGTTCGAGTTCTTCAGCTATGCGGTGAACGCCCTGGTGGCCCACGACGCGGTCCCCGGCCGCTCCACCCTGTTCGAGGACTTCCAGAAATCCCGCGCCCGCAGCGACGAGGAGATCATCGCCGCCAGCAAGGCCGCCGCGCGCAACGCCAATGGGATCGGAACCCCGGACGACATCCGCGACCACGTCCGCGCCTTCCGCGATGCAGGCGTCGACCAGGTGATCTTCCTGCAGCAGGCCGGCCGCAACAAGCACGAGCACATCTGCCAGTCCCTGGAGCTGTTCGCCGCCGAGGTGATGCCGGAGTTCAAGGCCGAGGTCGCCGCCCGCGAGGCCAAGAAGGCCGCCGAACTCGCGCCCTTCATCGAGGCCGCCATGGCCCGCAAACGCTGGATGCAGCCGCTGGCCGACGCCGACATCCCGGTGGTCCCAGCGTCGCGCGCCAAGGCGCAGATCAATGAAGCTGCGGCCTCGCCCCCTTCGCCGGCCGAGGTGATCCGCGCGGCGCGCGACGGCAGGTGATCATCGTCAACGCCGCAACTCGGTCCCGGCCAGATGGAGAATCCAAGCTAAGCCGCCCTCAGGGTCGCGTAGGGTGGCGGACGGGGTGGGATTCGAACCCACGGTGGGCTTTCACCCACGGCGGTTTTCAAGACCGCTGCCTTAAACCACTCGGCCACCCGTCCGGAGGGCGGGTTCTAGCAGGCGCATGGGGCCCGCTCCACCCACCGCGAGCTGGGCGGGAAAAGCCGCCGGGAAAACCGCCGCAAAGGCGCCGAGGTGGCTTGGCGGCCGGAGAAATCAGCGGCCCGGCGCGTCGCCATAGTCCGCGTAGCTCTTTTCCTCGATGAGGTCCGAGCCCAGCGCCAGGTTGATCTCGCGCTTGATCGCTGCGCGCGCATCGTTGCGGTGGTAGACGGAGCGCGCCAGGTCGATGAAGGTCGGGCCGAAGTCGCCGCTGCGCTCCTGCTCGCGGATCGCGTCCTCGATCTCCCACAGGGCCTCGTTCAGCTCGCCCAGCGCCCGCCTCCAGCCGGCCATGCGCGGGTCGCCTAACGCCGGGGCCGCGGCCGCTTCCAGCGCGGCCAGCTCGCGCCGGACGTTGGCCAGGGCTTCAGCCTTGGCCAGCCGGCGGCTCTTGATCTCCAGGATCGAGATCTTGTCGATCAGCTCGCCCCAGGAGACGGGCGCGTCAGGCATGAAAGCCTCCTTTCAGCGCCGCCTCGATGTCTCCGAACACGCCTGCCCAGTCGCCGGGCGCGGCCTGCCGGAACAGCCGCACGGTCGGATACCAGGGGCTGTCCGCCCCCTCGGTTCCCCAGCGCCAGTCGGGGGCGAAGGGCAACGGGACCCAGGTCGGCGCCCCGAGCGCCCCGGCCAGGTGGGCCACGGCGGTGTCGGCGCTGATCACCAGGTCGCAGGCGGCGATGGCCGCGGCCGTGTCGAGAAAGGCGTCCGGACCCGCGTCGAAGTCCTCGCCGAGGGTCTCCACCGCCATGCCTGGCGGCAGGCCGCCGAGCTGGTCCAGCCCGTCGTGCTTCTGAAGGCTGATGAGGCGTACGCCCGGCGCGCCGGCCACGCCCGCGAGCGCCGCGAGCGGAAACGAGCGCTGCATCGCCGCGGCATAGGGCAAGGTGCTGCCTTGCCAGCAGACGCCGATCCGCAGGCCCGCCGTGCCGATCCTGGCCTTCCAGCGCGCGATCCGCTCCGGTTCGGCGCTCAGGTACGGGACCTGCGCTGGCACGTTGTCGCGCCTGGCGCCGAACGCGAGCGGCAGGCTCATCATCGCACAGCTCAGATCATAGGCCGGCGGCGCATCGTCCGGCGCCGCCAGCCGGATCGTGGGACTGAGCGTCCGCAGCAGGCGATGCAGGACCGGCGGCGCGGCCAGGATCACCCGCGCGCCGCGAGCCTCCGCCATCCGGGCGTAGCGGCTGAACTGGATGACGTCGCCGAGGTAGAGCTCCGGGTAGATGAACAGGGTCTTGCCTTGAAGAGCCTCGGCCCCGGTCCACTCCGGCCCCGGGAAGGCGCGGTTCTCCGCGAAGTCCGGGCACTTTCGCCGCCATTCATATTCCTCGAACCCGCCCGGGTAGTCGCCGGCCAGCAGGCGGCAGACCGCGCGGTTGTGGTGGGCGACGGCGAAATCGGGCCGCGCGGCGAGGGCGTGGCCATAGCTCTCGATCGCCTCGCCGACCCGGCCCAGGGCCCGCAGCGCGGCGCCGCGATTGTACCAGATCGTCGGATTGCCCGGCTCCAGGGCGAGCGCCGCCTCGTAGCTCGCCACCGCCGCGTCGTGGCGCCCAAGATCCTTCAGCGCATTGCCGCGATCGATGTAGGCGCTGGCGTGCTTTGGCCAGAGCGCGATGGTCCGGTCGAAAGCGGCGACGGCCTCTTCCAGCCGCCCGAGCCCCTGCAGCGCGGTGGCGCGGCCATAGTGGGCCTGGGCGATGTCCGGCTTGATGGAAAGGGCGCGGTCGAGGTCCTCGAGCGCCGCCGGCGCCCGGCCCACGGCGCTCAGCGCCAGGGCGCGATTGACCAGCATCACGGCGTCGCCGGGGCGCGCCTGCAGCGCCTCGCCGATCAGCTCGACGGCGCGTTGCGACTGGCCCTGCTGATGCAGTGCGAGCCCCAGCAGGTGAAGCGCGTCGGGGTTGCGCGGATCGCGCCTCAGGACCTCTTCGTAGATGATCGCGGCGTTGCGCGCGTCGCCGCGCCTGTGCACGCCCAGCGCCACCTGCAACATCCCGGCCGCTTCCTCGGTGGCCGACGCCTCCTCAGCGCTCGAAGGACCGATCGCCAAGGGCCGTTCTCCATGCCGCGCGCCAGGATCCCGCACCGCGCGGACCGCGCGTCGGGTTGAACGCCAAAAGGGCGCCCCTGACAAGGTTGGCGGTGGAAGCGGGGGCCCGGCCTATGCGGCGGCGAAAGCCCCGCGGGCGCGGCGGCGGCGCAACAGGGCGCCCAGGCCGCCGACGCCGATCGACATCAGCGCCCAGGAGGCCGGCTCCGGCACGCCTTGCTGGACGGTCGTGGCCGTCGTGGTGATCTTGGTGATCAGGAAGTTCTCGCCGCCCTGCGGGGCGGTCTCGACGAAGTCGAAGAAGCGATAGGCGCCGAGCCCCGGCAGCACCTGGTTCACCGCCTCGTTCGTGCCGGTGGCGAGCTGGACCGCGCCGACCAGGCTGCCGGCGGTGTTGGCGCCGTAGACCGTCCAGGCTTCCCCGCCGGTGACGCTGTTGGTGCCGAAGGTGGTCGAACCGGCCAGGACGTGGCCGACGAAGTCGCTCAGGTCGAGTTGAACGAAGCCGCTGTGATAGTGGATCTCGTGATCGCCGGTCGGGTCGTTGTTGAGGCCCAGGCCGTTCTCGTCGCCGCCGCCGTGCTTGCCGTAGAGGTCGGTCGCCGCGCCGGACCAATTGAAGCCCGAGGCGTAGATCGACAGGCCGCCCACCGTGTAGGTTTCGGTGGGACCGACGTCGTTCTGGTGAGGCGCCAGGGAGAAATCGAAGACCAAGGTCGTCGCATTGGCTCCCGTGGCCACCGCCATCGCCGCGCACGCCAGAAGCAAGGTCTTCATCGTCTCAGCCCCAAAAATCCCAAGGCGATATTAGTTAAGGTCAAGGCGTTCAGGAAGCGGCTTCCCCTCACAAGCGAAGATGCGATCCCTCTCGCATTTCGCGGTTCGACTTTCCCTACGGCAGGCGCCTAGGATCAGGCAAAAGCCCTGGGAGGGGACGATGCACGACCTGGTGATCCGCGGCGGCACGGTGGTCGACGGCGCGGGCGGACCGCGCCGCCTCGCCGACGTGGCGATCGACGGCGGCCTGATCAGCAAGGTGGGCGAGGTCCCGGCCGCGGGACGCCGCGAGATTGACGCCAGGGGCCTGCTGGTCACCCCCGGCTGGGTCGACATCCACACACACTACGACGGCCAGGTGACCTGGGATCCCTATCTGTCGCCATCCTGCTGGCATGGGGTGACGACCGTGGTGATGGGCAATTGCGGCGTCGGCTTCGCCCCTGCCCGCCCCGACCGCCACGACTGGCTGATCGGCCTGATGGAGTCGGTCGAGGATATTCCCGGCTCGGCCCTGGCCGAGGGCATCAAGTGGGAATGGGAGACCTTCCCCGAGTACCTCGACAGCCTCGACCGCAAGGCCTTCGTCCTCGACGTCGCCGCCCAGGCGCCGCACGGCTCGATCCGCGCCTATGTGATGGGCGAGCGCGGCGCGCGCAACGAGGAGGCCACCGCGGCCGACATCGCCGAGATGGCGCGCATCACCCGCGAGGCCCTCGAGGCTGGCGCACTCGGCTTTTCCACCTCCCGCACCCAGTTGCACCGGGCCAAGGACGGCGAGCCGGTGCCCGGCACCTTCGCCGGCGCCGAGGAGATGGTCGGCATCGGCCGGGCGATCGGCGCCGCCGGGCACGGGGTCTTCGAGATCGCCTCGGACATGATGATCCCGGAGGACGAGTTCGCCTGGATGAAACAGTTCGCCGCCGCCTCCGGCCTGCCGGTCACCTTCGGCATGCTGCAGTCGCCGATGCAGCCGGAGAAGTGGCGCGACCTCCTCAAGCTCACCGAGGACGCCCGGGCCGAGGGCGCGATGATCACCGCCCAGATCGCCTGCCGCCCGACCGGCATGGTGCTGGGCTGGCAATCGACCGTGCACCCCTTCGTCCAGAAGAGCGCCTACCGCGCCATCGCCGCCCTGCCCTTCGCCGAGCGCCTGGCGCGCCTGAAGGACCCCGCGGTCCGCGAGGCGATCCTCAGCGAAGACGTCCCGCCGCCGCCCGGCATCGGCGCGCTCTTGACCCACGCCTTTGGCAACATGTTCCGGCTGGAGCGCGACGGCGTGCTCGACTACGAGCCGCGCGCCGAGGATTCCATCGCCGCCGAGGCCGCCCGCGCCGGCGTCGATCCGCAGGCGGTCGTCTACGACATGCTGATGGAGAACGACGGGCGCGGGTACATCTACCTGCCGCTGCTCAACTATTCGAAGTTCAACTTCGACCACATCGCCGAGATGATGAACCACCCGGCGACCATCCTGTCGCTGTCGGACGGCGGCGCGCACTGCGGGGTGATCTGCGACGCCAGCTTCCCGACCTACATGCTGACCTACTGGGTCCGCGACCGCGAGCGCGGCGAGCGCCTGCCGCTGGAGAAGGCGGTGGCCATGCAGACCCGCGACACCGCCCGGCTCTACGGGATGCATGACCGCGGCGTCCTGGCGCCCGGCCTCAAGGCCGACGTCAATGTCATCGACTTCGAGCGCTTGAGGATCCTCGCCCCGGAGATGATCTTCGACCTGCCGGCCGAGGGCCGCCGCCTGGTGCAGCGCGCCGAGGGCTATCGCGCCACGATCGTCTCCGGCGTCGTCACCTTCGAAAACGGCGAGGCCACCGGCGATCTTCCGGGCCGGCTCGTGCGGGGTCCCCAGGCCGCGCCGGCGCTGCTGGCCGCCGAATAGGGGGATTGGCGGCGGCGCCAGGACTTGTCGGCTTGAGGCCCGCCCGGTTCCGGCCGCCTGAGGTAAAAAAAATCGGCGGAAACCATACCGCCCGGCGATTCGGCTCCCCAGATGGTGGCTCCCCCACCAGCTTAGTGAGCTTACCATGTCCACCAACCTTTCAGCCGCAGCCTCGGGATCTTTCCGGGTCGGCGGCGACGTCAGCATCAACCGCCTTGGCTTCGGCGCCATGCGCATCACAGGGGCGGGCATCTGGGGTGAGCCCGCGGACAGGGCCGAGGCGATCAGGGTCCTGAAGCGCCTGCCGGACATCGGCGTCAATTTCATCGACACCGCCGACAGCTACGGCCCCTTCGTGAGCGAAGACCTGATCGCCGAGGCGCTGGCGCCCTACAAGGGCATGCTGATCGCCACCAAGGGCGGCCTGACCCGCCACGGACCGGACATCTGGGCGCCGGTCGGCCGGCCGGAATACCTGCGGCAATGCGTGCTGATGAGCCTGCGCCGCCTGAAGGTCGAACAGATCGGGCTTTGGCAGTTGCACCGCATCGACCCGAAGACGCCGCGCGAGGAGCAGTTCGGCGTGATCGCCGACATGCTGAAGGAGGGCCTGATCGCCCACGCCGGCCTGAGCCAGGTGAGCGTCGAAGAGATCGAGGCCGCCGCCAAGGTGTTCCCGGTGGCCACCGTGCAGAACCTCTACAACCTCGCCGACCGGTCCAGCGAAGACGTGCTCGACCACTGCGAGGCCAAGGGCATCGGCTTCATCCCGTGGTACCCGCTGGCGGCCGGCGACCTGGCGCGGCCCGGCACGGCGCTCGACGCGATCGTCCGCAAAACCGGCGCGACCCCGAGCCAAGTGGCCCTGGCCTGGGTCCTGAAGCGCAGCCCGGTCATGCTGCCGATCCCCGGCACCAGCAAGGTCGCACACCTGGAGGACAACGTCCGGGCCGCCGCCATCGAACTGTCGGCGGAAGACTTCGCGGCCCTGGACACCCAGGCGAAGAAGGCGGCCTAAACCGGCTCCAACGCTTCGTGCGGCGCGGCGGGCAGTTGGACGGCGACGACGTCTCCCGCCCTCACCTGTCCGCCCGCCAGCACGACGCTCATCACGCCCGCCTTGCGGATCAGGTCGCCGTTCGCGGCCTTTTCCAGGCAGGCGGCCATCAGGCCCTGCTGCAGTTGGTCGAGCTGGTAGCAGGGGTTCCGCAGGCCGGTGACCTGCACCGCGGCCTCGTCTCCGAGCCGCAGGATCGCGCCCTTCGGCAGCTTCAGCAGATCGATCCCACGGATGGTGACGTTCTCGCCCATCAGGCCGGGCGTGACCGGAAACCCCTTGGCGGCGAGCTCCTCGAACAGCTCGGCGTGCAGCAGGTGGACCTGGCGGATGTTCGGCTGCGTCGGATCGCGGCGCCAGCGGCTGCGGTGTTTCACCGTGGCGCCGCAGTGCGCGTCGCCCTCGACCCCTTCGCCGGCGAGCAGCCGAATGACCGGGCGGTTCGTCTTGTTGACGCCGTGCTTCGCCTTGGCGCTGACGGCGACGACCTCGGCGGTCAATAGACCACCACACTGCGGATGCTCTCGCCCGAGTGCATCAGGTCGAAGGCCTCGTTGATCCGCTCCAAGGGCATGGTGTGGGTGATCATCGGGTCGATCTCGATCTTGCCGTCCATGTACCACTCGACGATCTTCGGCACGTCCGTGCGGCCGCGCGCCCCGCCGAAGGCCGAGCCCTTCCACACCCGGCCGGTGACGAGCTGGAACGGCCGTGTGGAGATCTCCTTGCCAGCCTCGGCGACCCCGATGACCACGCTCTCGCCCCAGCCGCGGTGACAGGCCTCCAGCGCCTGGCGCATGACGGCGGTGTTGCCCGTGCAGTCGAAGGTATAGTCGGCGCCGCCGTCGGTGAGTTGGACCAGGTGGGCGACGAGGTCCCCCTCGACGGTTTTCGGGTTGACGAAGTGGGTCATGCCGAACCGGCGGCCCCACTCTTCCCGCGCCGGATTGATGTCGACCCCGACGATCATACCCGCGCCGACCATCTTGGCGCCCTGGATGACGTTGAGCCCAATTCCGCCCAGGCCAAAGACCACGACGTTGGCGCCCGGCTCCACGCCGGCCGTGTTGACCACCGCGCCGACGCCGGTGGTGACGCCGCAGCCGATGTAGCAGGCCTTGTCGAAGGGGGCGTCGTCGCGGATTTTCGCCACTGCGATCTCCGGCAGGACCGTGTAGTTCGAGAACGTCGAGCAGCCCATGTAGTGGAAGACCGTCTGGCCCTTGTAGGAGAACCGGCTGGTCCCGTCGGGCATCAGCCCCTTGCCCTGGGTCGCGCGGATCGCCGTGCAGAGGTTGGTCTTGCGGCTGAGGCAGCTTTTGCACTGCCGGCACTCGGGCGTGTAGAGCGGGATCACGTGGTCGCCCGGCTTCACGCTCGTGACGCCCGGCCCCACCTCGACCACCACGCCCGCGCCCTCATGGCCCAGCACCGAGGGGAACAGGCCCTCCGAATCCAGGCCGTCCAGGGTGTAGGCGTCGGTGTGGCAGATCCCCGTCGCCTTGATCTCCACCAGCACCTCGCCGGCTCGGGGCCCGTCGAGGTCGAGCTCGACGATTTCCAGCGGCCGCTTGGCCTCGAATGCGACGGCGGCGCGGGTCTTCATGGGCGTCCTCATGGGCTGAAATGCGGGCGCGACCATTCCCCAGGCGCGGCCGATTGTGAAGCGCCGAAGCACGCCATATCACGCTTGCGCAACGCCGGGGCGGCATCGGCGTTACGCCAACATGAGCGAGCCCCTCGAACTCTCCGCCCCCGAACGCGACGTCCTGCTGGCGGCGCTGCACGAGCCCTTGTTCGACCGCGACCCGATGGTGATGGGCCTGTGCCTTCGCCTCTGCGGCCGCCATCTGATGCAGAGGGCCGGCGGAGCTGCGATCGCTAACGGCTGGCGTGGCTCGCCGTACGCCTTCGTGCTGAGCCGCGAGGGGTGGAACCTGGTCAAGAGCGGGAGGCTTCGTGCGCCGATCCGCCGCGCGGGTTGAGGGGAGCCCTTCCATGACCGCTGGCCGCCTCACGATCCTCGCCTCCGTCGCGGCCCTCGCCGCGGTCGGCCTCTCGCTCGCCGGCTGCGGCAAGAAGGACGGCGCCACGACCACGACGACGACCATGAGCATGACCTCGCAGGCCGGCGCCAACACGGGCCAAGGGCCGGCCGATCCGAACGCGACGGCGGCCATCGGTGGGAGCACAGCCGCGGGCGGCGCCGTGAGCGGCGGCTCCAATGGGCCCGCCGCCGACCTCGCCCAGAGCGCGGCCGTCTCCCCGCCCGCCAACTTCAACGGAACCCTGCCCACGAGCGGCGGCGTGGGACCGGCCGGCGGCGCCGGGGCCGCCGCGGCGATCAACGCCTCGGCCGCCGGCGTGGCGGCCAGCTCGACGACGGGCGGGCGCGCCGCAGCGCCGGGCGCGGCCTCGGCTGGCGCCGGGACGCCGGGCGCCGCCGGTTCCAGCCGGGCCGTGGCCCCGGTCGGCGGGTCCCTGGGTCCGAACGGCGCGCAGGGCTCTCCCGGACCGACGGCCGCGGCGGCCTCGCCTGCGCCGGCCGCGGCGCATTCCGCCTCGGCCGCCGCGCCGGGCGCCGCCGGCCCCCACTAGGCTCCCCACGCGCGCCGTTGTATGCGGCGCCATGGCGAGCCCCGACACTTCGGACGAGATCGTCGTCGACGCCCGCGGCCACCGCTGCCCGGTCCCGACCCTGCGCCTCAGGAGGGCTCTGGAGGCCGCGCCGCCGGGCGCCCGGGTGCGCCTGCTGGCGGACGATCCGATGGCGCGGATCGACGTGCCTCATTTCGCCGCCGAGGTGGGCGCGGCGATCCTTGGCCGTGACGAGGCCGATGGCGGGTTCAGCTTCCTGGTGGCGAAGCCCTAGGCGCAGTGTGGGCGTCGATCGACAGCTCGACCTCGGTCGCCAACGCGCCGCCGAAGAAGATCGCGTTCACGTTCCACGACAGCCAGATCAGGAAGACCACGACCGTCGCGATCGAGCCATAGGTCGCGCCGAGCTGCGAGATCGCTTGCACATAGAAGGCGATGGCCCAGGACGCGAAAAGGCAGAGCACCGCGGCGCTGAACCCGCCGATCAGCGAGGCGCGCCACCTGACCGGGCGCCGCGACATGGCCCATCGGTAGATCAGCGCCATGCCCAGCGTCAGGCCGGCGCTGGCCCAGGTCCATTCGCTGAACAGCCAGGGCACGCCCCGGAAGGGCCTCAGGTCGAAGGCCGAGCCCATCACCCGCAGCCCCAGGAAGATGGCCGACATCAGGCTCAGGACCGCGAAAGCGGCGATCAGCACCGCCAAGGCCAGCAGGTTGAACCCCACGAAGCCGCGCGGCTCATCCTCGTCGTGGATGAAGGACAGGCCCGCCAGCATCGCCTTGAACCCCCGATGCGAGGCGTAGAGCCCGACCACCAGGGCGAACACGCCCTGGGCCGACATGGCCACATGCGGCGCGTGGGCCAGACGCACCAGTTCCTGCTGGACGATGTCGCGCGCGCCCTCCGGGATGATCAGGGCCAGGACCTCGCCCTCGCGAGCCGCCTGCTGCGGGCTGGAGAGCAGGCTGTAGAGGGTCACCAGAATCGCCAGGGCGGGGAAGATCGCCAGCAGGCTGAAGAACGAGACGCCGCCCGTGTAGAGCATCACGTCGCGGCCCCAGAGCCGCGTAAGCGCTCGGCCGATCGTCAACAGGGTCACGTGGGCCCAGAAGAACGGATTCCACTGAATGGCCCGCAGCCGGGAGATGAACGGAAGGGCCGCCATGACGGGCGAAGGTGCTGAGGAACGGCGGCCTTCGCAAGGCGTCGCTCAACAATTCCGCTCGACCTGTCGGCCCAGGCGCGATTGGTTCGTCGTTACGGGCAGTCGCCGGGCGCACCGCCGGGCGGACGCAACGGGAGCGAGAGCGATGCGGGTGATGGTGATCGTGAAGGCCAACCAGGACTCGGAAGCCGGCGCCTTGCCGACGCCCGAGTACATCGAGGCCATGGGCGCGTTCAACAACGAGCTGATCGCGGCGGGCGTCATGCTCGACGGCGGCGGCCTGCAACCCAGCGCCAAGGGCGCGCGGGTCCGGTTGCAGAATCGCAAGGCGATGGTCACCGACGGCCCGTTCGCCGAGACCAAGGAACTGATCGGCGGCTACTGGATCTGGCAGGTGAAGTCGCTGCAGGACGCCATCGACTGGGCCAAGAAGGCGCCGACGGAGGGCGACCGGCCCTTCGACCTCGAGATCCGCCCCTACTACGAGCCGGAGGATTTCGCCGAGGTCGCCACGCCCGAGCTCATCGCCGAGGAGCAGGAATGGCGCGAAAGGCAGGCCCGGAAAGCCCCCAAGGCGACCGCCTGACGGCCCCAAATGGAAACGGCGCGCCACCTTTGCAGGTGACGCGCCGCCGATGGGCGTGTCGTTCCATCAGGCTGCCCGACGCTTCGAGGGACGGGAGAGCGCGGCGAACAACCTGGGGCCACGATGCGACTTCCCGGCTGAACCCAAGCTGAACGCGCGCGTCAGGAAACCGTATCTTTCGCCAGTGTGTCCGCCGCGTCGAGGGCGTCGATCTCGGCGGCGCTGAGCCCCCAGTCGAGCAGGGCCTCGCGGTCGTGGGCGCCGATGGCGGGCGGCGGACCCTGGATCTTTCCCGGCGTCGCCGAGAAGCGCGGGGCGGGCGCGGGCTGCATCACCCCGGCCACTTCCACGAAGGTCTGGCGCGCGGCGTTGTGCGGGTGCCTCGGCGCCTCTTCGAGATCGAGCACGGGCGCGAAGCAGACGTCGGTGCCGCCCATGATCTCGCTCCACTCGGCCTGCGTCTTGCCGGCGATGGCGGCGGCCAGCTTCTCGCGCAACTCCGGCCAGACGGCGCGGTCCATCTGGCGGGCGAACTGCGGATCGGTGATGCCGGTCTTCTCCAGCAGGAGGGCGTAGAACTGCGGTTCTATCGAGCCGATGGAGACCCACTTTCCGTCCGCGCACCGGTAGGTGTCGTAGAAGTGGGCGCCGCCGTCGAGCAGGTTGCTCCGCCGCTCCTCCTTCCACATCCCCGAGGCCTTGAAGCCGTAGAACATGGCCATCAGCGAGGCCGCGCCGTCGCTCATGGCGCAGTCGACGACCTGGCCCTTGCCGGTCTCGCGCGCCTGGATCACGCCGGCCAGGAGGCCGAACGCCAAGTAGAGCGCCCCGCCCCCGAAGTCGCCCACGAGGTTCAGCGGCGGGACGGGCTTCTCGGCTGTTCCGATGGCGTGCAGGGCGCCGGTGATGGCGATGTAGTTCATGTCGTGTCCGGCGGCGTTGGCGTAAGGGCCGCTCTGCCCCCAGCCGGTCATGCGGCCGAACACCAGTTTCGGATTGCGCTTCAGGGCCACGTCCGGCCCCAGGCCAAGGCGCTCCATCACGCCGGGCCGGAAGCCCTCGATGATCGCGTCGGCCCTTTCCATGAGCTTCAGGCAGGCCTCGATGGCCGCCGGGCTCTTCAGGTCCAGCGCCACCGAACGGCGGCCGCGCGCCGTGATGTCCGAAGGCGCGCCGCCGCGCCCGCCCTTGCGGTCGATCCGCACCACGTCGGCGCCCAGGTCGGAGAGCAGCATGCCGCAGAACGGGCCAGGCCCGATCCCGGCGAACTCCACCACCTTCAATCCGGTCAGCGGTCCCTGGCGCATCGCCTCACTCCCTTGGTCTTGACGCGCGAGTAAAGCGCCCTGCCCCGCCGTCAGCCAAGCCCCGCTAGCCGCCCCCCGGCAAGGTCTGGCCGTCGTCGATGATGAACAGTTGGCCGGTGATGGCTGAGGCGGCCGGTCCCGCCAGCATCAGCAGCGCCGCGTCCAGGTCGCTGTTCTGCATCAGCCGGCGGCGCGGGAAGCGCTTCAACTGGGCCGCGCCGCCCTCGGTCTCGAACCATTCGGCGTTGATGTCGGTGAGGATATAGCCGGGGCCCAGCGCATTGACGGAAATTCCCCGCCGCGCCCATTCGCGCGCCATCACCCGGGTCATCATCACCACGCTGGCCTTGGAGGCGCAGTAGGCCGAGAGCCCGGGGAGATTGGTCTGGGCGGCGACAGAGGCGATGTTGACGATCCGCCCCTCGCCGCGATCGGCCACGCCTGAGGCCAGCATCAGCTTGGCCGCGGCCTGGGCGGCGAAATAGGGTCCGCGGACGTTCACCGCGAAGGTCTCGTCGAAATGCTCGACGGTCATGTCCAGCGCCATGCCGGCGCCGCCCACGCCCGCGTTGTTGATCAGGATGGAAATGGGCCCCAGCGCCGCCTCGATCTCGTCGAAGGCCGGGGCGATGGAGGCGGCATCCGCGACATCCAGCCGCAGGGCCATGGCCCGATGGCCTTGACCGGCCAGTTCGCCGGCGATCGCCTCGACCTTCTCCAGTCGCCGCGCCGCGAGCGCGACCGCCGCGCCCTGCTCTGCGAGCACCTTGGCGAAGTGTTCGCCGAGCCCGCCCGACGCCCCGGTGATGACCGCAACCTGGCCTTGCAAAATTGCATCCATCCTCAACCTCCTTAACCCTTCTTGCCCTGTCGCTGCCTATGCTCAGCGTCTATCGTGCCGCGCGAGTCATGTCTTCGGGCCGACTCCGGTCCTAGGAAAGGAAATCGATGCCGTCGAGCGTCCAGGCGCGCGTGCTGATCGTCGCGCGGGATGACACCCTGGCGGGGCCCCTCGCCGAGGGGCTGGATCGCCTTGGCTGGCGCACCATCACCGCGCGCGGCAAGTTCGCCGCCGTCACCGCCATTTCCGACCTGCAGATCGAGGCCGCGATCATCGACCTGCGCGGCGTGGGCGAGGAGGCGCTCGGCCTGGCCCGGCGGCTGAAGGCCGCCTGCGCGCCCCGCAGGCTGCCGGTCATCGCCATCGGCGACCCGGACCCGATCCTGGAGACCTACGGCTTCGACGTGACCCTAGCCGCTCCGCTGCATCCTGCGCAGGCCGCCATGCGGCTGGAGACTCTGGTCCGCACCGCCGTCGCCGAGGAAGAGTTCGACCTGCGCAGCGAGACCTTCGCCGAGTTCGGCCGCAAGTTCGAGCCGCCGGAGATCGACGTCAGCCCCTATCGCGTGCTGGCGATCGGCGAGCCCGCCCCGCAGTTCCTGGCGCTCTCCAACGCGCTCTTGCGCAACGGCGCCGATGTGGTGGGCGCCTTCACCGCCTATACGGCCTTCGACTACCTGCACGAGCGGATCTTCGACGCGGTCGTGCTGTGGGCCGGGGACAATCCGCAGGAGGCGCTGTCGATCGCCGCGGGCCTGCGCCGCAACACCCGCCTCTATCACACGCCCGCCCTGCTCTACATGCGCAAGGAGACCTACGTCACGACCTCGGAGGCCTTCCACCGCGGCCTGTCGGACGTGGCCTCGCCCGAGACGCCGGAGAGCGAGACCGCGCGCCGGGTGGTGGAACTGGCCCGCAGTTACCGCCGCCAGATGGGCGTGCGCCAGGCCCTGGAGCAGGCGCGGACGTCGGGCCTGATGGACGCGGCGACCGGCCTCTTCACCCGCGACCTGTTCGCCGCCCACCTGGGGCGCCTCGCCCAGGCTGCCAAGGTGCGCAACCGCGCGCTCAGCGTCTGCGTGCTGAAAGTGGCCGAGAAGCCGGAACTGAAGGCCGCCCGCGCCGAGGGCTGGCTCGACCGGGCGATCCCGCAGATCGGCTCCATGGTCAGCCGCCTGGTGCGGGTGGAAGACACGGCCGCGCGCCTGGGCCCCGAGGTCTTCGCGCTGGCCCTGCCGAACACCCCCGGCCCGAACGGCCGGCTGGCGGGCGAGCGGATCGCCGCGGTGATCGGCTGCACGGCCTTCGAAGCCGGCGACGGCAATCCGCCGTTCGTGGTGGAGTTCGACCTGGGCGTCGCCCCGGTGACCTCGGCGGAAAGCGCCGGACGCGCGCTCGAAGAGGCCGCCGCCCACGCCGACGGCCGGAAGGCGGGCTGATGCCTCCACCGCCGCCGAACGCCCAACCTGTGGCGCTGCTCATCCCCCTGGTGGTGATCGGACTGGTGATCCTGCGCAATTCGCGGGCCCGGCGGCTGCGTATCGAGTCCCTCTGGATCGCGCCGGTGATGATCCTGGTGCTGGTCGGGCTCGCGCTCAGCCAACAGGGCGCGCCGAGCCCGCTGATGCTGGGCGTCGACATCGCGGCCCTGGCCATCGGCGCCGGCCTCGGCTGGTGGCGGGCGCGTTTCACGAACATCACCGTCGACCCGGCGAGCCACGAGCTGACCAGCCGCGCCTCGCCCATGGGCATGCTGGTGATCCTGGCTTTGTTTGCGGTCCGCTATGGCGTGCGCATGTACGGCGCCCAGAACGCCGGCGCGCTCGGCCTTTCCGCCAACGCGGTCGCGGACGGCGCCCTGGTGATCTCGGTGGGCCTGGTCTGCGCCCAGCGCCTGGAGATCGCGCTGCGGGCCTCGCGCCTGCTCAACGAGGCCCGCGTCAAGGCGGGACTCGCTTAGGCGACCTCGCGCCGACGATCGCTCGAGCTGAAGATTTCCGCCAGGAGCTGGATCAGGACGTCCGGCCGGATCGGCTTGGACAGGTGGTGGTTGGCGCCCGCGGCGCGCGTGGCGGCCATGTGCTCGGCCAGGGCGTCGGCGGTGAGCGCCACGATCGGCGTGGGCTGCGCGCCCCGCTCCGCCTCGCCGCGGCGGATCGCGCGGATCGCGGTCAGCCCGTCCACCTTGGGCATGTGCAGGTCCATCAGGATCGCATCGTAGCGGCCCGCCGCCTCCGCCTCGATGGCCTCCGCCCCGTCGCCCACGACGATCAGCTCGACCCCCATCGGCTCCAGGATCAGCGAGACGACCCGCTGGTTGACCGCATGGTCCTCGGCCAGCAGCACCCGGCAGCCGGCCAGCGGCGTGGCGGCCCCGGCGCCGGCGTCCGCCTCGGCGACCGCGCCGAGGTCGGCGGCCGGCAGCGGAATCTCGGCGAAGAAGGCCGAACCCATGCCGGGCTGGGATTCCGCCCAGACCCGACCGCCCATCATTCCGGTCAGGGAGGCGCAGATCGCCAGGCCGAGCCCGGTGCCGCCAAACCGCCGCGTGATCGAGGCGTCGGCCTGTTCGAACCGTTGGAAAAGCCGAGCGCCAACCTCCGGGGTGAAGCCGATGCCGCTGTCGCGCACCGCGAAGCGCAGAGCATCCTGGGCCCGGGTCACCTCCAGGGCGATCCGCCCGGTTTCGGTGAACTTGACCGCATTGCTCAGGAAGTTCGAAAGCACCTGGGTCAGGCGAAGCTCGTCGCCCATCACGCCCGCGGACACGCCCTCCTCCATCGCCCAGGTCAGGGTCAGGCCCCGGGCCTCGGCCGCCGCCCGGTGCAGCTCGGCCACCCGGCGCACGCAGACGGCCAGGTCGAACGGCGTCTCGTTCAGCGACAGTTGGCCCGCCTCGATCTTCGAGAAATCCAGGATGTCGGTCAGCACCTGCTCCAGTAGGCGGCCGGAGGAGACGATCAGCGCGGCCATCTCCTTGTCCTCCGCCTCCGTCTGCCGTTCGGCCAGCAGGTGCGAGAGGGCGACGACGCCGTTGAGCGGCGTGCGCAGCTCGTGGCTCATGGTGGCCAGGAAGGAGGACTTGGCCTGGTTCGCGCGGTCGAGCTCGGCGGTGCGCGCCCGCACCCGGTCTTCGAGGCCGGTGGTCAGGGCCTGGGCCGTCGCCCGCTCGGCGGCGAGCGCCCGGGCGAGGTCGCCGATCTCGTCCCTGCGGGATTCCAGCCGTTCGGCGGCGACGTCCGATCCCGCCGCTCCAGCGGCCTCGCGCACCAGTTGTTCCAGCGGCTTCACGAAGAGGCCGCGCACCCAGAGCAGGATCAGCGCCGCCTGCGCCAGGGCGCCGATCAGGCCGATGGCCAGCAGGGGCAGCGCCGACACCGAGGCGGCGCGGTTCACCGTCGCGGTAGGCAGGGTCATCAGGAAATACCACTGCGCGTCGATGTGGCCGTAGGCGATCAGGTCGCGTCCGTCGGGGCTCGAGATCACCCCGAACTCGCGGTGCTGGGCCCGGATCGCGCGGGCCACGTCGTGGAGTCTCAGGCGCTTTTCGTATGACCGGATCGCAGGCGCGGTGACATATTTGGAGGTCACAAAACCCGGATAGGCGATCAGCGAGCCCTGCTCGTCGATGATCAGGTTGGTCGCGCCCGGGATCGCCTCGCGCATGGCGCTCAGGAAGTACGAACCCATGGGCATGGTGTCGGCCCATGCCCCCACATAGCGGCCGTGAAGATAGACCGGCGTCGTGCAGGCGGAGACCATCGACCTGTGCGTCGGGTCGGTGAGCAGCGGCGTCAGCTTGGTGCAGCCGGTGCTCAGCCGCGGGTTGTTCTGCGGCAGGCTCATCTGCACGAGGTCCATGGTCGCCAGCTTCAAGGTCGCGGGCGCATCGTGGTTGTAGAACCGGATCTTCTCGGGGTGATCCGGCGCAAACATCACCAGCCGGCTGTCGGGCGTGGCGAAATAGAAGTTGTCGAAGATCACCCGATTGGCCTCGCCCGAGGCGTGCACCACGCGGGTGATCGCCATGATCAGGCGCTTGTCGTCCTGCGAAACATCCGCCCCGTGACCCAGGAAGGCGGTGACGCCATAGAGCCGGTCGCCGCCAAGCGTCAGGCCCGACGCCAGTTCGGGCGCGCTGCGGCGCGTGCCGTCCGCGTGCAGCGGGAACAGGCGGTCGAAGTCGCGGGCCGCCTGCTTGGGGTCCAGATTGTCATAGCGCTCGGCCAGCGCCTCGCTGGCCGACAGGTGCTTGCCGCGCACCTGCTCGAACATCGCCTGCTCAGACTTGGTCCGCTGCTTCACATAGAGCGACAGGTCAGCGACGCGCATCTGCTCCGCGCGGTCGCGGAACATCACATAGGCGGCGATGGAGCCGGTCGCCGTAAAGGCCAGGGAGATCGCGAGCAACCCGCCCAGCATCTTCTGCGACAGCGACAGTGACTTCAGTCGCTTGATCAAACGAGGTTCCCCTACCCTGGTTCGCCTTATCCGACAGCAAGCTTTGCAATTGGTTTAATTCGGTGTGCGGGACCCGCCGCCTTCCCGAAGGGACGGCCTCAGGCCGCGAGCCTGGCCAGTTCGCTCAGCACCCGCTCCGCGGCGTTCAGCCGCTGTTCGGGGGTTTCCCACTCGCCCTTCACCACCACCTTGTTGTCGGGGCGGACGCGCCAGGCGACCTGGTTCTTGGCCACGAACTGGATCAGCGCCATCGGGTTCTTGAAGTCGTCGTTGCGGAAGCTGACGACCGCGCCCTTGGGCCCGACGTCGATCTTGGCGACGTTGGCCTCGCGGCAAAGGCCCTTGATCGCCACGACCTTGAGGAGCTGTCCGGCCTCCGGCGGCAAGGGGCCGAAGCGGTCGATCAGCTCGGCGGCCAGCGCCTCGCGGTCCTGCGCCTTCTCGGCGTCCGACAGGCGGCGGTAGAGCGACAGCCGGACATTGAGGTCGGGGACATATTCCTCGGGGATCAATACCGCCGCGCCGGTGTTGATCTGCGGCGACCAGCCGCGGTCGCCGTCGGTGGCCTCGGCGCCGGCGCGGGTCTTCAGCTCGTTCACCGCGTCCTCCAGCATCTGCTGGTAGAGCTCGACGCCGATCTCCTTGATATGGCCCGACTGCTCCTCGCCCAGAAGGTTCCCGCCGCCGCGGATGTCGAGGTCGTGGCTGGCGAGTTGGAACCCGGCGCCCAGGCTGTCCAGGGACTGCAGCACCTTCAGCCGCTTCTCGGCCGACAGCGTGATCTGTTTCTCGGCCGGCGTCGTCATATAGGCGTAGGCGCGGGACTTCGCCCGGCCGACGCGGCCGCGCAGTTGGTAGAGCTGGGCCAGGCCGAACATGTCGGCGCGGTGGATGATCAGGGTGTTGGCGGTCGGGATGTCGAGGCCGCTCTCCACGATGGTGGTCGACAGGAGCACGTCGTACTGGCCGTCGTAGAAGGCGCTCATCACCTCCTCGAGCTGGGTCGGCGCCATCTGGCCGTGGCCGACCACGAACTTCACCTCCGGCACCTGCTCGCGCAGGAACCGCTCGAGTTCCGGCAGGTCGGAAATGCGCGGGGCGACATAGTAGGCCTGGCCGCCGCGGTACTTTTCGCGCAGCAGGGACTCGCGGATGACCACCGGATCCCACGGCGTGATGTAGGTGCGCACCGCCAGGCGGTCGACCGGCGGTGTGGCGATGATCGACATCTCGCGGATGCCCGAAAGCGACATCTGAAGGGTCCGCGGGATCGGCGTGGCGGTCAGCGTCAGCATGTGCACGTCGGCGCGAAGCTCCTTGAGCTTCTCCTTGTGCTTGACCCCGAAGTGCTGCTCCTCGTCCACGATCACCAGGCCGAGGTTGCGGAAGCCGACCTGCTTGGAGAGCACCGCGTGGGTGCCGACGATGATCTCGACCTCGCCGTTCTTGAGGTTCTCGCGCGTCTCCGCGGCTTCCCTCGCCGGGACCAGGCGCGACAGGCGGCGCACCTTCACCGGCCAGCCCTCGAACCGCTCAGTGAAGGTCTTGTAGTGCTGGCGCGCCAGCAGGGTCGTGGGCGCAACGACCGCCACCTGATGGCCGCTCATCGCCACCACGAAAGCCGCGCGCAGCGCCACCTCGGTCTTGCCGAAGCCCACATCGCCGCAGATCAGCCGGTCCATGGGTTTGCCGGCCGACAGGTCCTCCAGCACATCGCCGATGGCGGCCAACTGGTCGTCGGTCTCCTCGTAGGGGAAGCGCGCGCAGAACTCGTCGAACACGCCGTGCGGCGGGGCCATCGGGTCGGTGGTCTTGGTGGCGCGCTCGGCGGCGATGCGGATCAGGCCCTCGGCCATCTCGCGCAGCCGCTCCTTGGCGCGGGCCTTGCGCGCCTGCCAGGCCGCCCCGCCGAGCCGGTCGAGGATCACCCCCTCGGATTCCGCGCCGTAGCGGGTCAGGAGGTCGATGTTCTCCACCGGCAGGTAGAGCTTGGCGTCGCCGCCATAGTGCAGTTCCAGCGTGTCGTGCGGCGCGCCCTGCACGTCCAGGGTCTTCAGGCCCGCATAGCGGCCGATGCCGTGGTCGATGTGGACGACGATGTCGCCCGGCGTCAGGGACGAGGCCTCGGCCAGGAAATTGGACGCGCGCCGCTTGCGCCGCGGCCGCGACAGCCGGTCGCCCAGGATGTCGGTCTCGGAGATGACCGCGAGCGTATCGGTCTCGAACCCGGCTTCCAGCGGCAGCACCACCCGCTGCGGGGTCTTCGGGCTGGCGGCCTTGGCGGCGTCCCAATAGGCGGCGAGCGGAACGTCCGTCAGGCCGTGATCGGCCAGCATCGACCCCAGGCGGTCCGACGAGCCGTCCGACCAGGAGGCGAACAGCACCCGCTTGCCGCCCGCGGCCAGGGTGCGAGCATGGTCGGCGGTGGCCTGGAACAGGTTGACGCTGTCGCGCTGGCGTTCCGGGGCGAAGCTGCGGCCGGCGCGCGCGCCCATGTCGATGACCGTGTCGCCCTCGGCTTCCTGGAAGGCCGAGAACCGCCGGGTGGCGCGCCTCGCCAGGTGCCCCTGCCACTCGTCGGCGGTGAGGTAGAGCTTGTGCGGCTCCAGCGGATGGTAGTGGATGCGCCGCTCGGTGTTCGACCGCGCCTCGTAGGCGTCGGCGATCACGGCCAGCCGCTCGTCGCGGGCCTCCCGCGCCAGATGGTCCAGGGCGATCGCCGACCGCTCCGGCAGATAGTCGAACAGCGTCGCCAACTGCGGATAGAACAGCGGCAGCCAGTGCTCCATGCCGGCGCGGCGCCCGCCCTCGGATACGGTGGCGTAGAGCGGGTCGTCGCCGGCCGCGCCGAAGGTCTCCAGATAGCTGCTGCGGAAGCGTGAGATGGCGTCCTTGTCCAGCAGGGCCTCGCTGACCGGCAGCAGGCTGACGTCCTTCAGTTGCCGGGTCGAGCGCTGGGTCTCCGGATCGAAGGCGCGGATCGACTCCAGCGTGTCGCCGAACAGGTCGAGGCGCACCGGTTCCTCGGCCGAGGGCGGGAAGACATCGATCACCCCGCCGCGGATGGCGAACTCGCCCTTTTCCGAAACCGTGGAGGCGCGCTGATAGCCGTTGATGGCGAAATAGGCCTCCAGGTCGGCGATCTCGACCATGTTGCCGGTGCGCGCCGAATAGCCGGCGCGTTCCACGGCCGCCAACGGCGGCACGCGTTGCGCCAGGGCCGGCACCGTGGTCACCAGCAGCCGCGGCGTCTTATCGTCGAGACCCTGGCCCAGCCGCGAGAGCGTGGTCATCCGCAAGGCCGCCACGCCCGCCGACGGCCCGATCCGGTCGTAGGGCAGGCAATCCCAGGCCGGGAAGGTCAGGACCTCGATCTCGGGAGCGAAGAAGCGGAAGGCGTCGGCGAAGGCCGAGAGCCGCGTCCCGTCGCGGGCCACGAACACGCTCAGGCCTTTGCGGGCGCGAACGATGTCGGCCATCACCAGGGCGTCGAAGCCCTCGGGCGCCCCGACCAGGTCCAGGCGGCCGGGGTCGTCGGCGACGCGCCGCATCTCCGCGGCGCTCACCGGGCGCGAACCGTCAGCCGCCACGAGCGCCGCCATTATGAACTTCGAACCGGAACACCTTGATCCTGTTCATGATCTCGTGATCGAAGGCTTCGGGCGTCGCCGCCGTACCGCAGATCCAGGCGTAGAGGTCCTGGTCCGGGACTTCGAGCAGGACCTCGAACGTATCGAGCTCGGCCGCGCTCATGGCCGAGACGTGCCTGTCCGCGAACGGCCCCAGAATGAGGTCCGCTTCCCGGAAGCCCCGGCGCCAAGCCCGGAACCTCAGCTTCTTCAGCCGGGCGTCACTGTCAGTCGTCATGAAGAGGTCGCGGATATAGAGCGCGCGGTGGCCCATTACCAGTCAAGGATTTGGGCCAGTCGGCTATGCTGCAATCATGCGGCCGGAGATTCTGTTCCCGCTTTTCGCCCCTGTCAGCACGCTGAAAGGCGTGGGCCCCCGCGTGGCTCCCTTGCTGGAGAAGCTGGCCGGGCCGATCGTGCGCGACGTGGCGTTCCTCAGGCCCCATTCGCTGGTGCGCCGCATGCCGGCCGACCTGTCGGCGGCCGCGGACGGCCAGGTGATGACCTTCGAGGTCACCATCGACGACTACCAGCGCCCGCGCAGCCAGGCTCAGCCGTGGCGGGTGCGGGTCAGCGACCCCACCGGCTTCATGACCCTGGTCTTCTTCGGCCGCTTCGCCGACCAGTTGGAGAAGCGTCATCCGCCGGGATCGAAGCGGATCATCTCCGGCAAGGTCGAGGACGACAAATACGGCCGCCAGATGGTCCATCCCGACTACATGGTCGCTCCCGACAAGCGCGATGAAATTCCCCAGCTCGAGGCCATCTACCCTGCGACCGAGGGCCTGCCGGCGCGGCGCGTGCGCACCTTCGCCCTGGAGGCCCTGGAGCGGGCGCCCGAGCTGCCGGAATGGCAGGACCCCGCCTGGTTCGCTCGCGAACGCTTCCCGGCGTGGCGCGAGGCGCTCGCCCGCCTGCACAGCCCAGAGACCGAGGCCGACCTTTCACCCACGGCCCCTCACCTCCGCCGCCTCGCTTACGACGAACTGCTGGCCCAGCAACTGGCCATGGCCCAGCGCAAGGCCGAGCGCCGCAAGGAGCCCGCCGCCCGCATCCCCGCCAGCCCGGCGGCCGACCGGATCCGCGCCGACCTGCCCTTCGCCTTCACCGGCGCGCAGGACCGCGCGCTCTCCGAAATCCGCGCCGACCTCGCCGCCGGCGAGCGGATGAGCCGCCTGATCCAGGGCGATGTGGGCTCCGGCAAGACCGTGGTGGCCATGTGCGCCATGGCCGACGTCGCCGCGGCCAACGGCCAGAGCGCGCTGATGGCGCCCACCGAGATCCTGGCGCGCCAGCACTACGAGACCCTCTCCGGCCCCCTCACCGCTCACGGAGTCGGCGTGATCCTGCTGACCGGCCGCGACAAGGGGCCGGGCCGGGCCGAGAAGCTGCGGGCCCTGGCCTCCGGCGCCGCCAAGGTCGCCGTCGGCACCCACGCCCTCTTCCAGGACGACGTGGCCTTTGCGCGGCTGGAGTTCGCGGTGATCGACGAGCAGCACCGCTTCGGCGTAAGCGAGCGCCAGCGCCTGCAGACCAAGGGCAAGGCGGTGCACCTGCTGGCCATGTCGGCGACGCCCATCCCGCGCACGCTCGAGCTGACGATGTACGGCGACCTCGACGTCAGCCGCATCGACGAGAAGCCCCCCGGCCGTACGCCGGTCGCCACCCGCGCCGCGCCCATGACCCGCATCGCAGAGGTCGAGGCGCGCCTGCGCGACGCGGTGCAGGGCGGCGCCCAGGCCTTCTGGATCTGCCCCCTCGTCTCGGAGTCCGAGCTGATCGACCTGAAGGCCGCGGAGACCCGCGCCGAGGAACTGAGACAGACCATCGGCCCCAGCGTCGGCCTGATCCACGGCAAACTGACGCCCGCCGCCAAGGATGCGGTGATGGCCGAGTTCGCCGACGGCAAGCTGTCGGTGCTGGTCGCCACCACGGTGGTCGAGGTGGGCGTCAACGTGCCCAACGCCACCATCATGGTCATCGAACAGGCCGAGCGCTTCGGCCTGGCCCAGCTCCACCAGCTACGCGGCCGGGTCGGGCGCGGCCGCCGCGAGAGTTCCTGCGTCCTGCTCTACGACCCGCCCCTGTCGGAGACCGCCCAGAAGCGCCTCGACATCCTGCGCCGCACCGATGACGGCTTCCAGATCGCCGAGACCGACCTGGAACTGCGCGGCGGCGGCGATGCGCTCGGCCTCAAGCAGTCCGGCTTCCCCGACTACGTCTTCGCCGACGTGCTGGGCCCCCACCGCGACCTCATCGCCGCCGCCGGCGACGATGCGCGCCTCATCGTCGGTCGCGATCCGGAGCTGAAGGGCGAGCGCGGCAAGGCGCTGCGGGTGCTGCAGGAGCTGTTCGACTGGAAGGCGGGGTTGGGGCTCCGAGACGCGGGCTAAATTTCGGAGCCGGGACTGCCCCTTCAGGCCGCGATCGGCCTGCGGCGGCGCAGCATAGCGCCCGCGGCGCCGAAGCCCACGATCATCAGGGCCCAGGCGGCGGGCTCCGGAACGCCGCCGCCGGCGGCTTGCCCCGGGTCAAAAGAAAAATCGTCGTACCCAAGCCCGAACGGATCGGCCACCTGATTGATGGAGATGCGCGTGATGTTCTGAAAGACGCTCAGGTCCACGCCGGCTGCGTCATGCAACTGTTGGTTGACGCCGACGATGGTCACCGATGTCGGATTCGCGCCGAAATTCTGATAGACATCAATATTGAAGGTCGACCCGGGTGTATTCTCGCCGGTATAGACGAACTTCAAGTTGTCCACCGGCGCCGCGAAGGCCAGATTCACGCTCTGAGTGCAGTCGATATCGTTGCCCGTCGAGAATGTGCAAATGAAATTCGGCTGTGAGATTTGATAAAGCGGCTGAGAGGTCGTTTCGACAACCTCTCCCGCATTGGAAGAGAACGTCACCCCGGCATATTGATTGGTGACGATCGTTCCTGCCGCGAGGTCGTCGAAATTGATCAAGGTGTGCGCCTGCGCGGCGCCGGACGCGGCCACGAGGAACAGGGCGGCCGACGCCGCCAGTGTCGATCTCAGGATCGTCGCCATGATCACTGCCTCCGCATAGGGCTAAGCGGATGATGATCAATCAGCCTCCGCCAGTCGGTATGCGATGACTAGAAAACAACCTAGGTTGTCCAACAAGCTGTTTCAGCTCGTGGATGAAGATCTCAAATCTACTGAGAAATATTCTCATCTAAGGCGAATTGAATAGCCGATTTCAGCTACCTCACCCTGATCATCCGCTTGCCGCGGTTCTCGCCGTTCAGCAGGCCGATCAGCGCCGCGGGCGTGTTCTCCAGGCCGTCGATGATGTCCTCCTGCACCTTCAGGCGCCCATCGGCGACCCAGCCCTGCAGGTCCTTCAGCGCCGCCTCGCGCCGGTCGTCGAAGTCCATGACCACGAAACCGCGCAGGGTGAGCCGTTTGGTGACGATCAGGCCGGGAATGCCGCGGGGGCCGTGCGGCGGGGCGGCGCCATCGTACTGCGAGACCGCGCCGCAGCAGGCGATGCGGCCATGGTTCTTCATGGCGAACAGGCAGGTCTCGAAGATCTCGCCGCCGGTGTTGTCGAAATAGACGTCGATGCCCTCAGGCACGGCCTCCTTCATCTGCTGGCGCAGGCCGCCGGCCTTGTAGTCCAGGGCCGCGTCGAACCCGAGCTCCTCGACCAGCCAACGGCCCTTGTCCGCGCCGCCGGCCACGCCCACCACCTTGCAGCCCTTGATCTTGGCGATCTGGCCGACGATCGAGCCGACCGAGCCGGCGGCGGCCGACACCACGACGGTCTCGCCGGGCTTGGGCTGGCCGCACTCCAGCAGGCCGAAATAGGCGGTCAGGCCGGCGATCCCGTAGACGCTCATCAGGTGGGTCATCGGCTCAAGGGCCGGCAGCCTGGTCAGCCGCTTGCCCGGCAGGACCGCATAGTCCTGCCAGCCGGTGTCGGCGAACACCAGGTCGCCGGGCTTCAGGTGGCCAGCGTTGGAGGCCACCACCTCCGCCAGGGCGCCGCCGGCCATCACCTGGCCGGACTCCAGGGCCGAGCGGTAGGTCGCCCCCTGCATCCAGGCGCGGTTGGCGGCGTCGAGCGAGATGTAGCGGGTGCGCAGCAGCACCTCGCCCTCGCCGGGCGACGGGGCCTGTGTCTCGGTCAGCCGGAAGTGCTCGCGCGCCAGCTTGTCGCCCTGCGGCAGGTGGTCCAGCACGATCTGACGATTGGTCTCACCCATGGCGCGTTTCCCTTGGCTGTCGCGGCTACGAGGACGCCAGGCTCAGCGGCGGGTCAAGGCCGCCAGGCGCGCCTTCGCGTCGTTCTCCAGGTCGGCGTAGAACAGGTTGAACCCTGGGGCCATCCGCTGCTCCGTCCAGGATCCCGAGGCTTGCAGGGAGGTCGACTTGGGCGAGGAGACCCGCAGCACCCCGCCTTCGCACCGCGCCGAGACCTGCCGCGCCATGAAGGCCGGGCGCGCACCCCACTCCAGCCCCGTGGCGTTCGCCGCGCCCTCGTGCATTCGCGCCGGCGCCGGCTCGTCGGTGGTGGCGCCCAGGATCGGATTGAAGCACAGGGCGGGGCCGTTGAGGTTTACGAGCTCGCCGTTCGCGTCCCAGACGAGCGCGCGGGCCAGCAGGATCTTGCCGCGGTCGATCTCGCTGGCCGGCACGCTGACCCAGGCGGCCAGGCAGCCGGCCTGATCGCGCTGGGCGCAGGGCGGCAGGGCCGGATGGGTGGCCGGGACCACGGTCTCGATCAGATAGGCGCCGGCCAGTCGCGCCCGCAGCGCCGCGTTGGGCGCGATCTCCTCGGCCACCAGGCGCGCGGCGAGCGTGCCGCCCTGCTCGACGCCCACGACGATGAACGGCCGGTCCCCGCCGTTGTGGTCACGCCAGTAGCGGAAGGCGGCCGCGACGTCGCCATAGGCGAACCGGCGCGCGTCCTTGGCGTCGTCCGCCAGGGTGAGCAGGCTGTAGAGCCCCGCCTGGCGATAGCGCGGCGCGAAGATGCGGCCGACCCGCACGAACGGGCCGGCGTAGTTGGGCGCCATCACCCGGCGGAAGACCCGGTCGGCCCGAGCCGCGCCGATCGGCTCGTTCCACTGCTTGCCGCCTTCGAAGGTGGTCGGGGCCACGAAGAACACGTCCGCCGCAGGGCTCCCCGGCGCGGCAGGCTCCGGCCGCGTCGGCAGCAGGTACCAGGCCTTGGATTGGGCGTAGTCCGGGGCGGGGGGCGGCCTGTAGGTCTGGAACGGCGTCTTGGGATCCAGGGCGTAGCGGATCAGATCGCCGCGATACAGGGCGGCGGCCACGGCCAGCAGGAGCAGCACGCCCACGAAGCTGCCCACCAGCCACCGCCTCGGGCGCGGCCGGTCCCCACCCATGGCTAGCGGTAGGGGTCGGGCTGGCTGAGGTAGGTCCGGACGTAGTCGCCGATCCCCTCCTCCAGCGGCGTCATCGGCTTGGCGTAGCCGGCGACCTTCAGCCGGTCCATCTTGGCCTCGGTGAAGTACTGGTACTTGTCGCGGATCATCGGCGGCATGGGCGTGTAGTCGATCTTCGCCGGCTTCCCGGCCGCGGCGAACACCGCGCGCGCCATGTCCTCGAAGGTCCGCGCGGTCCCGGAGCCCAGGTTGAAGACGCCGTTCACCTGCGGGTTCTGGCTCAGCCACTCGGTCACGTCGGCGGCGTCGCGCACATAGACGAAGTCGCGCTTCTGGCCGCCGTCCGGCACGTCGGGGCGGTAGCTCTTGAAAAGCTGCACGCCATGCCCGTCGCGCACGTGCGGCCAGATCTGCGAGGCCACCGACTTCATCGAGCGCTTGTGCTCTTCGTTGGGGCCGTAGACGTTGAAGAACTTCAGGCCCACCCACTGCGGCGGGGCGTAGTCGCGGGCCGCCTGACGCACGGCGAAGATGTCGAACAGCGCCTTGGACCAGCCGTAGGTGTTCAGGGGCCGCAAGGCCGCCAGGGCCTCGAAGCCGTTGTCGTCGTCGAAGCCCTGGCCCCCGTCGCCGTAAGTCGCCGCCGAGGAGGCGTAGATCAGCCGCCGCTGCCGGTCGGCGCACCAGCGGAAGAGGTCGCGGCTGAGCGTGAAGTTGGAATGGACGATCTTGTCGGCGTCCGGCTCCATGGTCGTTGAGACCGCGGCCATGTGGACCACCATCTCCACGTCGCGCCAGCGCTTCTCCAGCCAGTCGAACATGTCCTCCGGCGCCACGAAGTCGCCGATCGGGTGCTTGGCGATATTGCGCCACTTGCCGAGGTCGGCCTCGCGCAGGCGGTCGCAGACCACCACGTCCAGGTCGCGGTCCTCCGCCAGTTTGGCCGCGATGTTGGAGCCGATGAAGCCGGCCCCGCCGGTGACGAAGGCGATGCGCCTCTGGGTCATGCCGCCCCCTGCTTGGACATCCGCGCGATGGCCGCGGTGGTGGAATAGCCCTCGACGATCGCCGCCAGCTTCACCTCGCCGCCCCAGCCCGTGACCAGTTCGTGCCCGACCACTTCGCTCTCGGCGTAGTCAGCGCCCTTGACCAGCACGTCGGGCCGCGCGGCCTCGATGAGCTTGATCGGCGTATCCTCCTCGAACGGAACCACCAGGTCGACCGACCCCAGGCCGGCCAACACCAGGGCGCGGCTCTCCAGGTCGTTCACCGGGCGGCCCTCGCCTTTCAGCCGGCGAACGCTGTCGTCGGCGTTGAGGCCCACGATCAGCCGGTCGCACCAGGCGCGCGCCTGGGCCAGATAGGCCACGTGGCCCTTGTGCAGGATGTCGAAGCAGCCGTTGGTGAAGCCCACCTTCAGCCCCTTGGCCCTCCAGCGGGCCACCTCGTCGGCCATCCGCTGGGCGGTCGCCACCTTGGCCTCGGCGGGCGCCATGTGGGCCGACAGCGCCGCCTCCACCAGCTCCTCCGGCGACACCGTCGCGGTGCCCACCTTGCCCACCGCCACGCCGGAGGCGAGCTGTGCGAAGGCGATGGCTTCCTCGATGGCGACCTCGGCCGCCAGCGCCAGGCCGAGCGCAGCCAGCGTCGTGTCGCCGGCGCCGGAGGCGTCGAACACCTCGCGCGGCGCGGTCGGGAAGTGGCGCACCGCCTGCCCGCGCACCGCCAGCGAGATGCCCTTGGAGGCCCGCGTCACCAGGATCGCCTTGGCCTCCCAGAGCTCAAGCGCGCGCGCCAGGGCCGCGGCGACCTGATCGTCGGTCTCGGTCGGCATGTCGGTGGCGTGGCCCAGCTCGGCGGCGTTGGGCTTGATCATGTCCACCGCGCCGTAGCGGGCGAAAGAGCGGGCCTTGGAGTCCACCACCAGCTTGCCGCCGCTTTCGGCGGCGGCCTCGCGGCAGGCGGCGATCACCGCCTCGGTGACCACGCCCTTGCCGTAGTCGGACAGCAGGATCGCGCCGGCGTCCTTGGCGGCGTCGCGTATGGTCCGCACCAGCCGCTGCTCCACCTCGCCGCCGATCGGGCGGACGACCTCCCAGTCGACCCGCAAGAGCTGCTGGCCGCCGGAGACCAGGCGGGTCTTCAGCGTCGTGGGCCGGTCCGGATCGGTGACCAGGTAGCCCTCGACGCCGGCCTCTTCGCCCACCATCCGCTGGGCTTCGTTGCCCTGGGCGTCGCCGCCGACCACCCCGACCAGGGAAACCTCCCCGCCCAGGGCGGCCACATTGCGCGCCACATTGCCGGACGCGCCCAGCATCATCAGCTCACGCGTGCGGGCCAGCACCGGCACCGGGGCTTCCGGCGAGACCCGGCTGACGTCGCCGTAGACGAAGCGGTCGACCATCAGGTCGCCTACGCAGGCGACGCGCCGGCCGGGCGCCAGGCCCAGGAGGTGCTGGAGCGCTGAGAGGTCCATGAGGGTCAAGGGTGTGCGGCGCGTTGCGGGCGGGGTCAAGCGGCCTGCACCACGCCGTGGATCGCCTTGAGCGTGGCCAGGAGGTCCTTGGCGCCCGCCAGCGGCAGGCAGCTTGGCCCGTCGCACAGCGCCTTGTCCGGCTCCGGGTGGAACTCCAGGAAGACGCCGTCGGCGCCGGCCGCCACCGCCGCCTTGGCCAGCACCGGCACGCCGAAGCGCCGCCCGCCGGTCGAAGCCGAGTTGCTGCGCGGATCGGCCCCGGGGAGTTGCACCGCGTGGGTGGCGTCGATGGTCACCGGCGCGCCGAGCTCCTTCATCTCGTGGATTCCCAGCATGTCGACCATCAGGTTGTTGTAGCCGAAGGAGACCCCGCGCTCGCACAGGATGGTGAAGTCGGCGCCGGTGGCCTCGCGGATCTTGTCGAGGATGTTCTTGCAGTCCCAGGGGGCCAGGAATTGTCCCTTCTTCACATGCAGCAGGCCGCCGGCCGCCAGGGTCGCCCGGGCCGTGGCGATCACCAGGTCGGTCTGGCGGCAGAGGAAGGCCGGGATCTGGACGATGTCGGCGACCGCGGCCACGGCCTGCGCCTGGTCGATCTCGTGCAGGTCGGTGACGATCGGCACGGCGAACTCGCTTTTCACTTTCTCCAGGATGCGCAGGCCCGCCTCCAGACCCGGCCCGCGATAGCTGTGGATCGAGGAGCGGTTGGCCTTGTCGAAGCTCGCCTTGAACACATAGGGCAGGCCCAGGTCGGCGCAGACGCCTTTCAGGTGCTGCGCGGTTTCCAGGGCCAGGCCCTCGTCCTCCAGCACGTTCAACCCGGCGAGCACCACCAGCGGCTGACCGTCGCCGATGGCGAGGTTCCAGCGATCCAGCGTCAAGACAGCCATGGCTTTCCCTTAGAGGTCCGGTGGGTCGGGCGCTAAGTGGCGCGCGCCGCCGGGCTTCACAAGCCTCGAATCCGCATCTACCCGCGTCCGCCGGCTTGGGGCGTCGTATCGTTCTGGCGCCCCGGGGCTCTGGTTTCAGCGTTGAGCGGTGTTATGTTTTGGTACGTGAGCGTTCTGGGGAAGCGAACATGAGCCTGGCGCAGAGTTCCTCTCTGGCCGCCCTGGCCCGGGACCGGCGGGCGTTCCGCCGGTTGCCGCAGTTGCAGGGCGCGCCGGCCGTCTTCAAGGCCGCGGTGCGCCTGATCGCCCGCAATTTCGTGATCGGGTCGGTCACTTTCGTCATGCCGTCTGGCGAGGAGCTCTACATTCCCGGCGTCGAGCCGGGTCCCGACGCCAAGATCGTGATCCGCGATTTCCGCTTCATCCGTCGCGCGCTCGCCGCCGGCGACATCGGGTTCGCCGAGGCCTATATGGCCGGCGAGTTCGACACGCCGAACCTGCCCGACCTGCTCTACGTCTTCGCGGCCAACTGGGACCGGGTGCATCACGTCACCATGGGCAGCCCCCTGACTTGGGCGATCAACCGCATCCGCCACGCCCTGAAGACCAACAGCCGCCAGGGCGCGAAGAAGAATATCCACGCCCACTACGACCTGGGGAACGCCTTCTATTCCCGCTGGCTCGACCCGACGATGACCTACTCGTCGGCGCGCTTTCAGCAGCCCGGCCAGCCCCTGAGCGAGGCCCAGGTCGCCAAGTACCGGGCGCTGTCGCAGACCATGGGCCTGCAGACGGGCCAGAGCGTGCTGGAGATCGGCTGCGGCTGGGGCGGTTTCGCAGAATTCGCCGCCCGCGAGGTCGGCGCCAAGGTCACCGCCATCACCATCTCCGAGGAGCAGTACGCCTTCGCCAAGCAGCGGATGTTCGAAGCCGGCCTCAACGAAAAGGCCGAGATCAAGCTCGTCGACTACCGCGACGTCGACGGCCGCTTCGACCGGGTGGCCTCCATCGAGATGTTCGAGGCGGTGGGCGAGCGCTATTGGCCGACCTACTTCGGCAAGATCCGCGAGAGCCTGACCCCCGGCGGCCGCGCCGGCCTGCAGATCATCACCATCAAGGACCAGTACTTCGACCAGTACCGAAGCCGCGCCGACTTCATCCAGAAGTACGTCTTCCCGGGCGGCATGCTCCCGTCGGAGGAGCGCCTGCGGAAGGTGACCGACAAGGCGGGCCTGGTCTGGACCGCCCTCGACCGCTTCGGCCGGGACTACGCCGACACCCTCGCCGAATGGCATCGCAGCTTCGACGCGGCCTGGAACGACATCCGCCCGCTGGGCTTCGACGAGCGCTTCCGCAAGCTATGGAAGTTCTACCTGAGCTACTGCGAGGCCGGTTTCCGCACCGAGCGGACCAGCGTCGTGCAGCTCGGACTGGCCAAAGCGTAGGTCGCCCCTTCTGCTTGCGCCAAGCTGCGCTTAAGTAGCGGCGATGAGTCCCGCCCGCAGCGTCCTCGACACCATCGGGAACACCCCGTTGATCCGCCTGAACCGCGCGAGCGAGCTCACCGGATGTGAAATCCTCGGCAAGGCCGAGTTCCTCAACCCCGGGCAGTCGGTCAAGGATCGCGCGGCCCTGTTCATGGTCCGCGACGCCGAAGCCAAAGGAACCTTGCGGCCCGGCGGCCGGATCGTCGAAGGCACGGCCGGCAACACCGGCATCGGCCTGGCCCTGGTCGCGAAGGCGCTGGGCTACGCCTGCACCATCGTCGTCCCGCGCAACCAGAGCCAGGAAAAGAAGGACTCCATCCGGCTCTACGGCGCCGAACTGGTCGAGGTGGACCCGGTCCCCTACGCCAACGAGATGAACTACGTGAAGGTTTCCGGCCGCTTGGCGCTGGAGCTTAACGAGACGGAGCCGGCCGGCGCGGTCTGGGCCCAGCAGTTCGACAATGTCGCCAACCGCGAGGCCCATGTGCGGACCACCGGCCCGGAGATCTGGGCCCAGACGGACGGCAGGATCGACGGCTTCATCTGCGCCATCGGCTCCGGCGGCACGCTGGCCGGCGTCGCCCAGGCGCTGCGCGAGAAGAACCCCGGCGTCGCCATCGGCATGGTCGATCCCTACGGCTCGGCGCTCTACAACTACTACACGACCGGCGAGCTGAAATCGGAGGGCGTTTCCATCAGCGAGGGCATCGGGCAAGGGCGGGTCACCGCGAACCTGGAAGGCCTCGCGATCGACAAGGCCTACCGGGTCTCCGACGAGGAGATGATGCTCGCCCTCTTCGACCTGGTGCAGCACGAGGGCCTGGTGATGGGCGGCTCGACCGGCGTCAATGTCGCCGGCGCCATCCATCTGGCCAAGGACCTCGGCCCTGGCCACACCATCGTCACCATGCTGTGCGACTATGGGCAGCGCTACCAGTCCAAGCTCTACAACCCGGCCTTCCTCAGGGAGCACGGCCTGCCGACGCCCGCGTGGATGGAATGAGCGATCCCCTGGTCTCCACCGCCTGGCTGGCCGAACGGCTGGGCTCCGCCGACATCGCCGTCGTCGACGCCACATGGTTCATGCCCGGCGAGGGCAAGACCGGGCGCGAGGCCTATGCCGCGGGCCATATCCCCGGCGCGGCGTTCTTCGACATCGACGAGATCGCCGACCGGTCGAGCGGCCTGCCGCACATGCTGCCCCCCGCCGACGCCTTCGCCGAGGCGGCCGGAACGCTCGGCCTGCGCCGCGACCTGATCACCGTCGTCTATGACGGCCAGGGCATCTTCTCCGCGCCCAGGGTCTGGTGGACGCTGCGGACCATGGGCTTCCCCGAGGTCTTCGTGCTCGACGGCGGCCTGGTCAAATGGCGTGCGGAGGGCCGGCCGATCGAGACCGCCCTGCCCCATCCGGCCGCCACCACCCTCGAACCCGCCTTCGACCCCAGCCTGGTGGCCGATGTGGAGGCCGTGAGGGCCCTGGTCCAGAGCCACGGCGCCCAACTCGTCGATGCGCGGGCCGCCGGGCGCTTCACGGGCGAGGTCCCCGAGCCGCGCGCGGGCTTGCGCAGCGGCCACATGCCCGGCGCCCTGAACGTGCCCTGGGGCGGCCTGATCGAGGCCGACGGCACGATGAAGACCGGTGACGCCCTTCGCGCCGCCTTCCTGGCTGCGGGCGTGGACCTGGACGGCCCGATCGTCACCACCTGCGGCTCCGGCGTCAGCGCCGCCCTGCTGGCCCTGGCCCTGGCCCGCCTGGGCCGCGAGGACGTGGCGGTCTACGACGGCTCGTGGACCGAATGGGGCGGCCGGGCCGATACGCCGGTCGTGACCGGAGCCTGACCGATCGGGATCCGCCTCGCCCGCCTGCCGCTCTAGCGGAACGGGGGCGCGTACAGCAGTCCTGGCTTGGGCGCGTTCCAGAGCGCATTCAGGCCCCGGTCCAGTTTCAGCGAGGAATCCGAGCCGATGTCGCGGCGGAATATCTCGTGATAGGCGCCCACCTGGCGGATCACCTGGAACGCCCAGTCCCGCTTCAGGCCCAGCAAGGCGCCGTAATCCCCGTCCACGCCCAACAGCCGCCGGGTCTGCGGATCGGACGCCGTCTCACGCGCCTGTTCGACGGTCTTGGAGGTCAGACCCAATTCCTCGCCCAGGATGGTGGCGTAGACCGTCCAGCGCACGATGTCGGTCCAGACCGGATCGTTCTGCCGCACCACGGGCCCCAGGGGCTCCTTGGAGATCACGTCGGGCAGGATCACGTGGGCGTTGGGGTTGCTCAGCACCGAGCGCGACCCCGCCAGGGCGGAGATGTCGGCGGTGAAGACGTCGCAGCCGTCGTTCTCGTAGAGCCGCCTGGCCTCGGCCTCGGAGGCCACCACCACGGGCTTGTAGTTCAGGCCGCGCGCCCGGAAGAAGTCGTTGAGGTTGTCCTGGCTGGCGGTGCCCGCCTGGACGCAGATCCGCGCGCCCGACAGCTCCTGGGCGCTGGTCAGGCCCAGCGACTTCGGGGCCAGGAACCCCTGGCCGTCGAAATAGGTGGTGGCCGCGAAGTCGAGCCCCAGGCCCGCGTCGCGGGAGAACGACCACGAGGTGTTGCGGGACAGCAGGTCGACCTGGCCCTTCTGCAGGGCGCTGAAACGGTCCTGGGCGCTGATCGCCGTGAACCGCACCTTGTCGGCGTCGCCCAGCACTGCGGCGGCCACCGCGCGGCAGATGTCGACGTCGAAGCCGCGCCAGTTCCCGCGCAGGTCCGGGAAGGCGAAGCCCGGCAGGCCGGGATTGACCCCGCAGGCCACGTAGCCGCGCTTCCTGACCGCATTCAGCACCTTGCTGGGCGTGGCCTTGTAGCGCACGCCCGCGACATCGGCGCCTTTCAGGACCGGCGTCGGCGCGGGGGCCGGCTTCGAGCCGCCGTCGCAGGCGCTCAAGGTCAGGATCGCAAGCCCCGCCGCGGCCAGCCGCCGGATCATCCGTGCTCCTTGATCGAGCCGCCCTTGCGGCCCTAAGTGCCTCCCGCACTGTCGCCCGCTAGCCTAGGCCCCGCAACCCGTATGCCCCCCAAGACCGGCCGGCCGGCCTCTCACCTCCAGGCCGCAACCCGCCTGATCCGCGCCGGCCATGGCGCGGGCCCCGTGGCCAAGACCGTGGGCCCGCCGGTACAGAAGGGCTCGACCGTCCTGCTGCCCGACGCCGCCAGCCTCTATGACGATGCGAGCCAGCTCACCTACGGCCGCCAGGGCCTGGCTGCGCAGTTCGCCTTGCAGGACGCCCTGGCCGAGCTGGAGAACGCCAAGGCCGTCACCCTCTATCCGTCCGGCCTATCCGCCCTCACCGGCGCCCTGCTGGCGGTGCTGAAGACCGGCGACGAGGTGCTGGTCACCGACGTGATCTACAAGCCCACGCGCCGGTTCTGCGACCATGTGCTGAAGCGGTTCGGTGTCGCCGTGCGCTACTTCGATCCGCGCCAGCCGCCGGAGGAACTGGTCGGCGGCGCCTCGGCGGCCACCCGGCTGATCCTGATGGAATCGCCGGGCTCGCTCAGTTTCGAGATGCAGGACCTGGGCCGCGTCGCCGAACTCGCCCGCGCCCGCGATATCCTGACGGTCGCCGACAACACCTGGGGCGCCGGCTACCTGATGCGGCCGCTGGACCTGGGCGTGGACATCTCGGTGCAGGCGCTCACCAAATACGTCGGCGGCCACTCCGACGTCTTCATGGGCTCGGCGGCGGTGAACGACCCCAGGCTGGTTCACGCCCTGGACGAGGGGATCGTCAACCTGGGCTGGGCGGTGACCGGCGAGGACGCCTACCAGATGCTCCGGGGCCTGCGCACCCTGCCCATCCGCCTGGCGCGGCAAGGGCAGAGCGGCCTGGACGTGGCGGCCTGGCTCCGCACGCGGCCTGAGGTCGCGCAGGTCTTCCATCCGGGGCTTCCCGGCGCGCCCGACCACGACCTGTGGGCGCGGCAGTTCACCGGCGCATCCGGCCTCTTCGCCTTCTCCCTGAAACCGGCGCCGGCCGCCGCGGTCAACGCCTTCCTCGATGCGCTGAGCCTCTTCGGCCTGGGCTTCTCCTGGGGGGGCTTCGAGAGCCTGGCGATCTTCTGCGACCCGCAACTGAAGGTGCGCAGCTTCCAGCCCGACTACGGCGGGCCGCTGATCCGCCTGCACATCGGTCTGGAGGATACGGGCGACCTGATCGCCGACCTGGAGCGGGGCTTCGCGGCCTACGCCGCCGCGGCGAGCTGAGCCGCGGGAACCGGACGCCCGCCAGACGATTGGTCGCCCAGATCCCCCATTGAAGGATTTGGTCATGACCCACACCGACGCCGGCGACGCATTCCGTGGCGAGGCCGAACGGGCCGCCCAGCAGGAACGCAAGATCCAGCATGAGATCGACGCGAAGGAGCCGCGCTCCTTCAAGGGCGAGGACCAGAAACCGATGCAGGCGGGCGCGCGGGAATATCCCGCCCCGCCCTTCCCCAAGCAGCACCTGGAGAAGCCGGGCCTGGAGGCCGATCTCCAGCTCAAGCCCATGTGGGAAGCGCCCTACTACAAGGGCTCCGGCAAGCTGGAGGGCAAGGTCGCCTTGATCACAGGCGCCGACTCCGGCATCGGCCGCGCGGTCGCCGTGCTCTTCGCCCGCGAGGGCGCCGACGTGGCCATCGCCTATCTGGACGAGGACGACGACGCTAAGGCCACCAAGGCCGCGGTCGAGAAGGAAGGCCGCCGGGCCATCCTGATCTCGGGCGACGTGGCCCAGTCGAAGTTCGCCGAGGCCGCCGTGCAGCGCACGGTCAAGGAGTTCGGCAAGCTCGATATCCTGGTGAACAACGCGGCTTTCCAGGAGCATGTCGACGATTTCGAGGACCTCACCGAAGAACACTTCGACCGCACCTTGAAGACCAACCTCTACGGCTACTTCTTCATGGCCAAGGCCGCCGTGCCCCACATGGCCCCGGGCTCAGCGATCGTCATGACCGGCTCGATCACCGGGCTGGTGGGAAACAAGGACCTGCTCGACTACTCGATGACCAAGGGCGGCATCCACGCCTTCACCCGCGCGCTCTCGACCCACCTGATCCGGAAGGGCGTCCGGGTGAACGCGGTCGCGCCGGGGCCTGTCTGGACGCCGCTCAACCCGGCCGACAAGGACGCGGAGCGGACCTCGAAGTTCGGCGGCGACACGCCGATGAAGCGGCCCGCCCAGCCGGAGGAGATCGCGCCGGCCTACGTCTTCCTGGCCTCGCCCCAGACCTCCAGCTACATCACCGGCGAAGTCCTGCCGGTGATCGGCGGCTACAGCGGGGGCTAGACGCTCCTTTGGGGGTAGGAGTGAGCGACGCCGGCCTGGACCGCTTCATGGCGCAGGAGGGGCTGCCGGAGGCCTTTCGCCGGACCGCGGAGTTGGTCTGCGAGCCCCTGGCCGCCCGGGCCCACCGCCGCCGGATCGACCGCAAGCGTTGCGCGGTGATCGGCCTCTGCGGCGCCCAGGGCTCGGGCAAGAGCACCATCGCCAGATATGCCGTGAGCCTCCTGGAGGAGCGCGGCCAGCGCGCCGTCGCCCTGTCGCTGGACGACTTCTACCTGACCCACGAGGCGCGCCGGCGCCTGGCGCGCGAGGTCCACCCTCTGCTGGCTGTCCGCGGGCCGCCGGGCACCCACGACGTGTCCATGGCCGGCGCGGCCGTCGACCAGTTGCGCAGCAAGGGCAAGGCCGTCCTGCCCCGCTTCGACAAGGCCACGGACAACCGCGCGCCGCGCGCCGCCTGGTCCACGGTCGCCTCGCCGGTGGATGTGATCATCCTGGAGGGCTGGTGCGTCGGCGCGGTCAGCCAGGGCCGCGCGGCCCTGGCGACGCCGGTCAACGCCCTGGAACGGGACGAGGACCCCAAGGCCGTCTGGCGCACCTACATCAACGACCAGCTCGACGGCCCCTACCAGACCCTGTTCGGCCGGCTGCATGACCTGGTCCTGCTGCAGGCGCCCGGTTTCGACGTGGTCGCCGGCTGGCGCGAGGAGCAGGAAGCCAAGCTCCGGGCGAAGGGCGCCGGCGGCATGACTCCTGACGAAATCGCCCGCTTCGTCGCCTTCTACGAGCGCCTGACCCGCTGGATCCTGGCCGAAATGCCCGGCCGGGCCGACTGGGTTGTCACGCTCGACAAAGAGCGAAATCCTTACGTCTGATCGATCGTATAGGGTCATGCGCCATGAGCATCCGGAACGCCCTGGCCCTCGCCGCAGCCGCCTTGGCCTTCGGCGGAGCCGCGCAGGCCCAGCCGGCCGCGCCACCCGCCAAGCCGGCGGAGCCTGGGAGCACAGTCAGCGGCATCGTGGTGCAAGCCCTGCCGAAGAAAAGCTGTTCGTCCCGTGACAAGGAATGCATCGCCCTGGTGGTGGCGAACCTGAAGCAGAACTACCCCGAACAGCTGAAGGCCTTCTGTTTCCAGTGGAAGACCCAGGCCCTCCGGAGCGAGTGGGTCAATGATCAGCTGATCGAGAGTCTCGGCGGGGCCACCCCTCCGACGCCTGCCGCCTTCGGCGTCAATTCGGCGGTCGCGCAGGCCTGCGCCGAAGATAAGCCTGCCCGCAAATAACCGCTGGCGCGCCCTGCAGGACTCGAACCTGCAACCGCTCGCTTAGAAGGCGAGTGCTCTATCCGGTTGAGCTAAGGGCGCCGAAGCCGGCGTCAATGCGTCCACGGAACCTTGCGGCCGAAGGCGAAATTGTCGGCATAGGCCTTGATGATCCGTTTTGCGGGCTTGGGATCGATCAGCTGGAAGGCGATGCCGTGCTGGTCGGCATAGCGCACGGCCTCCTCCTTGGTCTCGAAGGCCAGCCGCACCTGGCCCTCGGTGTCCGCGGTCTGGGTCCAGCCCATCAACGGGTCCTGCCGTCTGGCGTCCGTCGGCTCGAACTCGAGCACCCATTCGCTGGACTTGGCCTTGCCCGACTGCATGGCGGTCTTGGATGGGCGGAAGATGCGCGCGAGCATGGAAATCCTTCGATCCTCTAGAGCCCTTCCCGCTCAGGTTGGATCAACCTGAGCGGAGGAGAAGGCCCCAAATATAGCCGGCTTGGTCGGGGCGGCAGGATTTGAACCTGCGACCCTCTGCTCCCAAAGCAGATGCGCTACCAGGCTGCGCTACGCCCCGAGGGCGCCGGCGGCCCTGCGATATAAGCGTTTTGCCCTTTCGGCAACGGACGCCGCCGACTTAGCCCCCCGCGCCCGCCAGGCGCCGCCCTATCGCTCACGGCTCATCAGCTTGAAGATGCCCGAGCAGCGGACCACGTCGTGGCCGCCGACATAGGCGCGGCCCTCGGCGAAGGCGACGTCGCGGGTCGCCCGCGTCAGCCTCGCCTCGCCCATTACCCATTCGCCGACGCGGGCCATATGCAGGAAGTCGATGGAGAGGTGGATTGTCACCCCGGTCTTGCCCGTGCCGCGGAACACCGCGCCGGCCAGCACCCCGTCCATGAAGGCCGACAGCATGCCGCCATGCACCAGCCCCAGGCCGTTGGCATGGCGCCTTCGGGCAAAGAAGGCCTGTTCGGCGAGCTCGCCCTCGCCAGGGCGATGGAAGTAGGGCCCGTTCAGCGTCGAGAAGCCGCCGCGGCCCTCGGCGGGGACGTAGCCGGCGGGCGGCGGCGAGCCCTCGTCGTCAGCCGGCCCGCTCAATGGGCCGGGCCCTTGGGCGGAACCAGGCGGATCTCGTAGAGGTGCGGCCAGTACTTGCCGGTGACGAACAGCCGGTCGTGCTCCCGGTCGTAGGCGATGCCGTTCAGCACGGCGTCCGGATTGCCCGCGCCGGCCGTCTCGGGCAGGCCGGTCAGATCGATCCAGGCTTTCACCCGGCCGCTCGCCGGATCGATGCGCGCGATGCGGTTGGTCTGCCAGATGTTGGCCAGCACCTCGCCCCTGACCCATTCCAGCTCGTTGAGGTTGGCGACCGGGCGGCCGTCGGCGGTCACCGGCACCCGGCGCAGTTCCCGGAAGGTGGCGGGGTCCAGGATGCGCAGCGAGGCCGTCCCGTCGCTCATGATCAGGTGGACGCCGTCCTGAGTCAGCGCCCAGCCCTCGCCGGGGTAGTGGAAGGTCGACGTCTTGGTGAAGGTCTTGAGATCCCAGCGGAAGCCGGTCTGGTCCTGCCAGGTCAGGCTGACGATCTCCGAGCCCCAGTTGACGATGCCCTCGCCGAACATCTGCGGCGGGATCGCCTGGGACTGCAGCACGCGGCCGTCGCTCAGGCGCACCCGGCGGATGCTCGACTGACCGGGGATGCCCGTACTCTCGTAGAGGTCGCCGCGCAGGTAGAAGAGCCCCTCGGTGAAGGCGCCCGTATCGTGCGGATAGACGTGGACGACCTTGAAGCCGTCGACCGGGACCGCCGCGGCCGCGGGCGGGGCCAGGCAGGCCGCCGCGCCGAGGGCCAGGAGCATCCGGAGCAGGCGGCGGAACAGGTGTGGCACGCACGACTCCGAGGCGCGGGAACAGGCCCATCCTTACGGGGAGCGGTCGGCGGCAGGCAAGGCCGCCTTTGCGGGCGGCCTCAGTCGAGCTGCGAACTCTCGATCTCGGCCACCACCAGGCCCTTGGGGCCCTCGGCGAAGCGCACCATGACGTCGTCGCCGGGCTGCAGGTCTTCCATGCCCGAGCGGCGCAAGGTCTCGATGTGCACGAAGATGTCGCCCGGCTCGGCGTCGCGCACGACGAAGCCATAGCCCTTGGTGCGGTTGAACCACTTCACCTTGGCCCGCTCCAGCGGCCCGGAGGCCGCCGGCGCGCGGCGCGGCGCACGGGTGGCGAAGTCGCCGCGCAGGAAGGCTTCGCGCTCGCCGCGGAAACCGCCCTCACGCGATCGCCGTTCGGCCGCTGGCGGCGCAGCGCTCTCGTCGATCTCAACGACCTCCGCCACCTGCCAACCCTTCGGGCGGCGCACCACGTCGCAGGTGATGACGGCGCCTTCCGGCGCGTTCTCGCGCCCGCAACTGCGCAGGCTGGTCACATGCAGGAGGACATCCTTCAGGTCGGTCTGGCTGGGGTCGTCCGGGACGATGAAGCCATAGCCCTTGCCGGCGTCGAACCACTTGACGCGACCGCTGATACGCAGCGCCTCAATCGGCGGCGCTTCCACATGCTCGACTTCGTAACCAGCCATCTGCCCCTCGGCCCGTTACTCTCCGATCCCGACATCGGACTGAGCCAACTATAACACTGTTCTCGTAACGGCGTGCGCGTCAACGGCGAAAATGCGCGCGCCGGGGGAATCGGCGCGACTTGCCGCGATTTCGGGCAGTCCGCGTGGCAGTCCCTAGGGGAGTCGAACCCCTCTCTCCAGGTTGAAAACCTGGCGTCCTAACCGATAGACGAAGGGACCGCGTGACGCGAAGGGCGGCTCTATATCCGCCTTCCCGAGGGGGTGCAAGGCTGTGGCTTTGCCATCAGGCCCTGCGCGGATCGGCCACGTCCTCGATCTCGAATTCGACGCCGGCCCTGCCCTGCCAATCGTCCGGCTTCAGACGGCCCGCGACGTGCACGGCGCCGCCCTCGGCCATCAGCCGCCGGCCCGCCTCGGAACCCTCGACGCGCCAGGCCACCGCCTTCAGCTTCCCGCCCGAGCCGTCGGTCAGCGTGCAGCGCACATGGCCGCCGCGCAGCGCCATGGGCCGCTCCACGCGCGCGTCGGCGAGCGCGAAGCTCGGTTCGACATTGCCCGGGCCGAACGGGGCCATGCGCTGGAAGTCCTGCCACAGCGCCCGGTCGGCGCCGCGGGTGGTGACCAGGGCGTCGATCTCCAGGGCGTCCTCGGCCGCCGCGGCCTCGGTTTCCGCCGCCAGCCGCTCGCAGAGGAAGGCGCGCAGCTCGGGGATCGTGTCCGGCCGCACCGACAGGCCCGCGGCCATGGCGTGGCCGCCGCCGGCCAGCAGCAGGCCCTCGTCATAGGCCGCCTGCACGGCGCGCCCGAGGTTCACGCCCGGCTGCGAGCGGCCGGACCCCTTGCCGACATTGGCCGCGCGGTCGACGCCCACCACGACCACGGGCTTGCGGTACTTCTCGCGCAGACGGCCGGCGACGATGCCGATGACGCCGGGGTGCCAATCGTCCTGCGCCACCAGCAGCATGGGCGCGTCCGGCGCATTGCTCTCGGTTTCGATGTGGGCGATCGCCGCCTCGGTGACCTCTCGTTCCACCTCCTTGCGCGAGGCGTTGAGCCCGTCGAGTTCGAGGGCCAGGGCCGCAGCCTCCTTGGGATCGTCGGTGGACAGCAGCCGCGCGCCCAGGTCGGCGCGGCCGATCCGCCCGCCGGCGTTGATCCGCGGACCCAGGATGAAGCCCACGTGGAAGACCGACGCGGGCCCCTGCCCCTTGGCCACGTCCATCAGCGCCTTCAGGCCGGGATTGCGCCAGCCGGACATCACCTTCAGCCCCTGGGCCGCCAGGGCCCGGTTGAGGCCGCGCAGTTCGGTCACGTCGCAGATCGCGCCCATGGCGGCGAGGTCCAGCCATTGGCGAATGTCCGGCTCGGCCCGCTCACCGAACAGGCCGCGGCGGCGGGCCTCGCGGTTGAGCGCCGCCAGCAGCACGAAGGTCACCCCGGCCGCCGCCAGATGCCCCTGCCCCGACACGCAGTCCGGCCGGTTGGGGTTCACCAGGGCCGCCACGTGCGGGATCTCCTCGCCGCGCATCAGGTGGTGGTCGATCACCACCACCTCCAGGCCGATCTCGGCGGCGCAGGCCAGGGCGTCGTGCGCGGCGGCCCCGCAGTCGACGGTGATCACCAGCTCCGCGCCCTCGGCCTTCAGGCGGCGGAAGGCGGCGGGCGACGGGCCATAGCCCTCCAGGATGCGGTCGGGCACATAGATAGGCAGGTCGTGGCCGAGCGCTCGGAACCAGCGCACCAACTGCGCCGCCGACGAGGCGCCGTCCACGTCATAGTCGGCGAACACCACCAGCGGCCGTTTCTGCTCTAGAGCGCTGACCAGCACATCGGCGGCGCGGTCCATGTCGGTGAAGCTCGAGGGATCGGGGAACAGCGCCTTCAGGGTCGGATTGAGGTAGGTCTCGGCCTGGTCGGCGCCGACGCCGCGGGCCGCCAGCGCCCGGGCCAGGGGCTCGGACAAGCCATGGCCAAGCTGATGGCGGCGCACCAGCTCGGCGTCCGCCGGCCGCTCACGCCACAGCCGCCCGCTGAGCGAGCGCACGACGCCGAGATAGCCCAATGGGGCGCCGCCGTCCGCCAACTGCCGCTCCACTCAAGGTCCAGACGCGCACTATCGGCCCGCCGTGGGCGAGTCGCCAGGATTGGATGGCGCGCGGCTGCGTCAGAAGCGGACGGAGCCCCTCAACCGCTAATTCCCTCTTCAGGGGAATCGACGTGACTCGAACGCAAACGTTAACTCACCTGAAGCTTGACCGTGCGCCGGCGAAGCCTGGATGGCACGGCGTCACAAGCCATGGGGTGGATAGATGAGTTTCAAAATGTTGGCGGCCGGCGCGGCGTTGGCGCTCGGCCTGATGGGCGCGACCGCCCACGCCCAGACCGCGGCCAGTTCGGTCGACTATGGGCAGATCCACGGCACGTTCACGATCACCGACGACGGCGCGGATGTCCTGAACGTCAATCCCGGCGACTCCATTACCGTCACCGGCGACTGGAGCGCGGCGGACACGAACAACGGCTACTGCCCCGACTGCGTCATCCAGCTATATCTGGCTGGCCTGCCGGGTCTGCCTGTTCAGGCCGACCTCTACAGCGGCGGCATCTTCAACAACCTCAGCGGCAGGTACTCGCTGACGTTCGACGCCCCGACCACCGCGGGAACCTACTATCTCGGTGGGGCCTCCTCGCTCCAATTCCATTTCATTGGGATCGACGGCGGCGCGAACGGCGCCGGCCTCGTCAATTATCAGATCAATGTCGGCGAGGCCGTGCCGGAACCGGCGGCCTGGGCGATGATGCTGATGGGCTTCGGCGGCCTGGGCGCGCTCCTGCGCAACCGTCGCAGCCGAGTGGCTCTGGCGGCCTGATCCTCCGATCCGGATGGTAAGACCGAGCCCCGGCCGCCTTCGGCGCGCCGGGGTTCTCTATTGCGGCCGACCGCGCAGGGACCCGCTTGGAGTCGGCCTGCCCCTAGACCGGCCGCTTCATCCGCACTTCGCGGGAGGTGCGGGTGGCGGAGTTCAGCACCAGGGTGTGGGTGTGGACGAAGCCGCCCTCGACCTTTACGCCGTCGAGCAAGGCCCCGTCGGTGACGCCGGTGGCGGCGAAGATGGCGTCGGCGCGGACCATCTCGTGCAGGTCGTACTTGCGGTCGAGGTCCTTGATGCCGACGCGGGCGGCGCGGGCGCGCTCGTCGGCGTTGCGGAAGACGAGCCGGCCCTGGAACTGGCCGCCGACGCACTTCAGCGCCGCGCAGGCCAGCACGCCCTCGGGCGCGCCGCCCTGGCCGACGTAGAGGTCGACGCCGGTCGAGGGATCGGCGGTGTTCATCACCCCGGCCACGTCGCCGTCGGTGATCAGGTAGATGCGGCAGCCCACCGAGCGCAGGCTGGCGATGATCTCCGCATGGCGCGGGCGGTCGAGGACGCAGACGGTCAGCTCTTCCGGCGGCACGCCCTTGGCCTTGGCCAGCGCCTTGACGTTGTCGGCGGGCGACTTGTCGAGGTCGATCACGCCGGCCGGATAGCCCGGGCCGCAGGCGATCTTGTCCATATAGGTGTCGGGCGCGTTGAGCATGGTGCCCTTCGGCGCCCAGGCCATCACCGCCAGCGCATTGGCCATGGCCTTGGCGGTGAGCGTCGTGCCCTCCAGCGGGTCGAGGGCGATGTCGATCTTGTGCTTGCCGCCCTTGCCGACCTTTTCGCCGATGTAGAGCATCGGCGCTTCGTCGCGCTCGCCCTCGCCGATGACGATCTCGCCGTCGAGGTCGAGGTCGTTGAGCGCCGTGCGCATGGCGTCGACGGCGGCCTGGTCGGCCGCCTTCTCGTCGCCGCGGCCGACCATCTTCCAGGCCGCGATGGCGGCGATCTCGGTGACGCGGACCGCTTCCAGCACCAGGCTGCGGTCGAGGACTTCGGAACTCATGTTCTTCTCACGTCTCCGGATTTCATCAGATGCGGGCGATGCGTAGCAGTCTCGGGCGGTCCAGCACAGCCGGGAGACCGGCGATCCGCTCGATCGCGACCTTGAGCACGCTTTCGGCCACCGCGTGGGTGGTGAGCACGATGGGCACGCCGCCCTTCAGGATGTCGGGGGCGTCGGCGACCGGCTTCTGCAGGAAGCTCTCGATGGAAACGCCGGCCTCGGCCAGGGTTTCGGAGACCGCGGCGATCACGCCCGGCTCGTCCTTGACCGACAGGCGCAGGTAGGCGCGGCCGATGCTCTTCGACGGGTCGACCGGGGTGAAGGGCGAAAGCGCGCCCGCCGGGGCCTGGAAGACGGGGCGGACGGCGCCAGCCATCACGTCGGCGATGTCGGCGGCGACCGCGGCGGCGGTGGGGCCCGCGCCCGCGCCGGGGCCCTGGACGAAGATGCGGCCGATGCGGGTCCCCTCGATGAAGAGGGCGTTCAGCGCTCCGCCGGCCTGGGCCAGCGGGTGGTCCAGCGGCGCCAGCGACGGATGCACCCGCACCAGCACCCCGTCCGGCGAGCGGTCGGCCGAGGCCACCAGCTTGATCCGGTAGCCGAGGTCGCGGGCCAGCCGGATGTCCAGCAGGTCGACGCTCTCGATGCCCTCGATCTCGGCCGCGGCGTAGTTGGGCGCGCAGCCGAAGGCCAGGGCCGCCAGGATGGAGATCTTGTGGGCCGCGTCGAAGCCGCCCACGTCCATGGTCGGGTCGGCCTCGGCGTAGCCCAGACGCTGCGCCTCTCCGAGCACTTCGGCGAAGGAGCGGCCGGTCGCCTCCATCTCGGTCAGGATGTAGTTGCAGGTGCCGTTGAGGATGCCGGCCACCGACTTGATGTCGTCGCCGACCAGCGCCTCGCGGACCATCTTCACCGCCGGCACCCCGCCCATCACGGCGGCCTCGAACAGCAGCGGCACGCCCTGCCCTTCGGCGAGCGCCGCCAGTTCCGCGCCGTGCTCGGCGATCAGGGCCTTGTTGGCGGTGACCACGGGCTTACCGGCGCGCAGGGCGGCCTCCACCGCGGCCTTGGCCGGGCCGTCGGAGCCGCCGATCAGCTCGACGAAGATGTCGGTCTCGCCGGAGGTCGCCAGCGCCACCGGATCGTCGAACCAGGGCAGGCCCGAGATGTCGAAGGGCCGCGGCCGCGAGCGCGACCGGGCCGAGACGCCCGTCACGGCGGCCCGCCCGCCCGCCGGCGCGAAGTCGGGCCGATCCGCCAGGAAGGTCAGGAGCCCCGTCCCGACCGTCCCCAGGCCCGCGACGCCGACGCGCCAGATGCGTTTGTCGCTCATCCGCCTACGCTCCTCCGGACCTTCGTCGCGATGCCCCGCCCTGACCGGCTCGCCGCGCCGAAGCCTTTGCGAAGGCGGGTCATTGGGCCGCCAGGGTATTGTGGGCGCGGGCCAGGATGTCGTCGGACTGGCTGAGGAACTTCTTCACATTGCGGGCGGCCTGGCGGATGCGGTGCTCGTTCTCCACCAGGCCCACGCGCACGAAGCCCTCGCCATATTCGCCGAAGCCGACGCCCGGCGCCACGGCCACGCCGGCCTCCTCGATCAGCAGCTTGGAGAACAGCAGCGAGCCCGCTTCCTTGAACTGCTCGGGCACCGGGGCCCAGGCGAACATCGAGGCGCTGGGCGAAGGGATCTCCCAGCCGGCGCGCTTCATGGTCTCCACCAGCACGTCGCGGCGGGACTTGTAGATGGCGCGGATCTCATCGACGCAGTCCTGCGGCCCGTTGAGCGCCGTGGCCGCGGCCACCTGGATCGGGGTGTAGGCGCCGTAGTCGAGGTAGGACTTCACCCGCGCCAGGGCCGCGCAGATCCGCTCGTTGCCCACCACCATGCCGACCCGCCAGCCGGCCATGGCGTAGGTTTTGGAGAGCGAATTGACCTCGACGGCGATGTCCTTGGCGCCTTCGACCTGCAGCACCGAGGGCGGCGGGTTGTCGTCGAAGTAGATCTCCGAATAGGCGATGTCGCTGATCACCAGCATCTCGTGCTTCTTCGCGAGCGCGATGGCGTCCCTGTAGAAATCCAGGTCGACGCACTGGGCCGTCGGATTGGACGGGTAGCTGAGGATCAGCACCGTCGGCGGCGGAACCGAGTGCTTCACCGCCCGGCTGACGCCCGAGAGGTAGTCCTCGGGGCTCAGCGCCGGCACGTGGCGGATCACCCCGCCGGCCATGATGAAGCCGTAGGCGTGGATCGGATAGGCCGGGTTGGGGCAGACGATCACGTCGCCGGGCGCGGTCAGCGCCTGGGCGAGGTTGGCGAAGCCCTCCTTGGACCCCAGAGTGGCGATCACCTCGGTGTCGGGGTTCAGCTTCACGCCGAAGCGGCGGTCGTAGTAGCCGGCCATGGCCCGCCTGAGGCCGACGATGCCCTTGGACGCCGAATAGCGGCCGGCCTTGGGATCGCGCGCGGTCTCGACCAGCTTGTCGACGATGTGCTTGGGCGTCGGCATGTCGGGATTGCCCATGCCGAAGTCGATGATGTCCACACCCTGGGCGCGCAGGCGCGCCTTGATGCGGTTGACCTCCTCGAGGACGTAGGGCGGGAGGCGGCGTATGCGGTGGAAGTCGGGGGTCATGTCGAAGTCTTGCGCCGCTCAAAGGCCCGAGTGCGGCTCTCTTCGGAGGTGAAGGCGGGCATGGATAGACTCCGGGCGGGAGCCAGCCAAGCCATGGTTCGATGAATTTTCAGCCTCCGCGGGGTCCTATCTCTTGGCCGGCGGAGGCGGTGTAGCTCGCGCCTTCAGGTCCTTGGCGAAGGCCTCGGTGTCGGCGGGCTGCGCCGGCGGGAGGATCGGGCCTGCGTCGATGCGGGCCTGGGCGGCGAAGGCCTCGGTGCCGTTCAGCACCCAGGTGGAGTCGGCGGTGGCGGCGGCCAGCTTGGCCGCATCCGCCTCCACGCGCCCGGCGTCGACGCCATATTGCTTGATCGGGCGCACGCCCACCGGGGCCTTGGGGAAGTTTACGAAGGTCGGATAGGGCGCGTTGGGACGGACGCTTGCGGCCACCTCGGCGGCCACCGGCGAGCGCGGGTCGACGATGGCGTCCTTGAACGGATTGGCCACGCAGCCCGACAGCAGGACGCAGCCGGCCGCGCCCGCAGCCAAAGCGCTGCGGCGTGCGTTCACAAAAGGGCTCGACCGCGTCGTCATTTTCCGATCCGGTCTTAAGCGATGATCGAGACAGGCGAAAGGGCGCGCGCGCTTTCGCCGCCGGGAGGACGGATCCGATGAGCGGGCAAGTCTCGCCGAAAGAGGCCGGCAAGGCGGCCAGGGCCAAGGCCGGCAGGAGCAAGGCTACGCCGAAAGCCAAGGCCAAGGCGGCCGCCAAGGCCGAATCGCTTGCCCCACCGCCGCAGAAGCCGCAGCCGACCCCGGCTGAGCCGCCCCGCGCCGCGCCGGGACCGGACTTCGACATGGCCGCCATGAGCGCCGAACAGCGCGCGGTGGTCGAGAAGCTGTCCATGAACCTGGCCCGCGCGGCCCTGACGGCCCAGGGCGCGATCGCCGAGATGGCTCTGCGCCAGGCCGACCGCCCAGCCGCCCTGTCGCCCGACCCCTTCCACGTGGCCCCGGCGCTGACCGAGGTGATGGGCCGGCTCGCCGCCCAACCGGACCGGCTGATGCGGGCCCAGGCCGACCTGTTCTCGCGCTACCTGGACCTCTGGCAGTCGACCGCGCGGCGGATGGGCGGCGAGACCCCGGCGCCGGTGGCCGAACCGGTGCGCGGCGACAAGCGCTTCGCCGACCCGGAATGGGCCGAGAACCCGGTCTTCGACGTGATCAAGCAGTCCTATCTGCTCACCGCCAACTGGATGAACGGCCTGGTCGCCGACGTCGAGGACGTCGACCCGATGGTGAAGCGCCGGGTCGAGTTCTTCATGAAGATGCTGACCGACGCCTTCTCGCCGTCGAATTTCCTGGCCTCCAACCCCGCGGCGCTGCGCGAGGTGATGGCGACGGGTGGCGAGAGCCTGGTGAAGGGCATGGACAACTTCGCCGCCGACCTGGAGCGCGGCGGCGGACAGCTTTCGATCGCCCAGACCGACTACGAGATGTTCAAGATCGGCGAGAATGTCGCGACCGCGCCGGGCAAGGTCGTGTTCCGCAACGAAATCATAGAGCTGCTGCAATTTTCTCCGACGACCGAGAGCGTCTGCGAGATCCCGCTGGTGATCTTCCCCCCGTGGATCAACAAGTTCTACATCCTCGACCTGCGCCCCGAAAACTCGATGATCCGCTGGCTCTCCGCCCAGGGGATCACGGTGTTCGTGGCCTCCTGGGTGAACCCGACGGCCGAGCTCGCGGACCGTACCTTCGAGGACTACATGCGCGAGGGCATCTACGCCGGGACGCAAGCGGCGATGGACCAGTGCGGGACCTCGCAGGTCAACACCGTCGGCTACTGCATCGGCGGCACCCTGCTCTCCTCGACGCTCGCCCACATGGCGGCCAAGGGGGACAAGCGGATCGCCTCGGCGACCTTCTTCGCCGCCCAGCAGGACTTCTCCGAGGCCGGCGACCTCTTGCTGTTCACCAACGAGGACTGGCTGAAGGACCTGGAGCAGAAGATGGACGCGGGCGGCGGCGTGCTGTCCGGCCAATCCATGGCCGACACCTTCAATTCGCTCAGGGCCAACGACCTGATCTGGTCGTTCTTCGTGAACAACTACCTTCTGGGCAAGGAGCCCAAGCCCTTCGACCTCCTGTTCTGGAATTCCGACCAGACGCGGATGCCGAAGACCCTGCACATGTACTACCTGCGCAAGTTCTACGGCGAGAACGCGCTGGCCAAGGGCGAGCTGGCGCTCGACAACATCCTGCTCGATCTGAAGAAGGTGAAGACGCCGGTCTATGTGCAGTCGTCGCGCGACGACCACATCGCCCCGGCCCGCTCGGTCTACAGGGGCGCCAGGCTGTTCGGCGGGCCGGTGACCTTCACACTGGCGGGCTCCGGCCACATCGCAGGCGTGATCAACGCCCCGGTCGCGAACAAGTACCAGCACTGGACCAACCCCGCCCTGCCCAAAACGCTGGAGGCCTGGCAGGCCGGCGCCAAGGAGACGCCGGGGTCCTGGTGGCCGCATTGGATCGAATGGCTGAAGGCGAAATCCGGCGCCCAGGTCCCGGCCCGCGACCCCGCCAAGGGCAAGCTGAAGCCGCTCGGCGACGCGCCGGGGACCTATGTGAAGGTGCGGAGCTAGGCTCTTCCCTCCTTTTCATGGGGAGGGACAGGTTACTAAGGTTTAATGCCAGCTACCTTGCGTCGCCCACTACCTTGCCATAGATCTTGGCCTCGCAAGGAGGCGCCGACGTGCCTGAAGCCATCGAAATCCAGCTAAAGAAGGGGGCGCTCGAACTCTGTGTTCTGGCCCTGCTCTCCCAGCACGACAGCTACGCCTACGAGATCGCCAGCCAGCTTTCCGAGCAGATCGGGATGGGCGAAGGCACGATCTATCCGCTGATGCGCCGGCTGCAGACCGACCGCCTCGTCGAGACCTACCTCGTCGAGAGCCAGACCGGGCCGTCGCGCAAATACTACCGGCTGACGGAGGCCGGAAAGGCGAGTTTCATCTCGCAGAAGTCCGCCTGGAGCTCGTTCTCCGGGGCGGTTGAATCCATTCTTGGAGGGGCGAAATGACCCGTCAGGCGTTCATGGCCAGGCTGCGGGAGGGTCTTCGCGGCCTGCCACCGTCGGCCCAGGCCGACATCGTCGCGGACTACGAGAACCACTTCAACGAGGGCGCCGCCGCCGGCCGAAGCGAGGCCGACGTGGCCGCGGGCCTCGGCGACCCCGGCCGCCTGGCCCGCGAGCTGCGCGCCGAGATCGGCCTGCGGCGCTGGGAAGAGGAGCGCAGCGCCTCGGCCGGCGCTTCGGCGGTGTTCGCCGTCCTGGGCCTGGGGGCGATCGACATCCTGGTCCTGCTGCCGATCCTGATGGGCGTCGGCGGCGCGATCTTCGGGATCGGCGTGGCGGTGATCGCCGTCTTCTTCGCCGGCGGGGTGGTGTTCGCAGCCGGCCCGTTCACCGGCCTGCCCGGCGGCGCGGGGGCCGCGGTGCTGGCCGGCATCGGCCTGATGGCCGGGGCGGCCTCGGGCGGCGCGGTGCTGGCCATCGTCACCATCGGCCTGGTCAACGCGCTCGTCTGGTACGGCCGCCTGCACTACCGGCTGCTCAAGCCGGCCCTTGAACCGCATGCCCCGGGAGGCCTGCAATGATCCGCGTGCTCGTCATGATCGCCGTGACCGGCTTCCTGGTCTCCGTGGTCACCATCTCCACCGCCGTGGCCATCGCGGGGCCGGACCTGTTCACCGACGCCCTCTTGAGCCACAGCTTCATCGGCGGGCACTGGAATATCGACGGTGACAACTTCAACTGGGAAAACGACCATTATTCCGGCCATCAGGCGACCCGCGAGCTTGCCTGGACCGGCGGCGACACCCTGGAAGTCGATGTGCCGGCCCAGGTCACCTACACCCAGGCGCCGGGCGCCGGTAAGCTCACCGTCAGCGGCCCGCAGCGGGCGCTGGACAACCTGGAGATCCAGGACGGCCGGCTGCGCTACATCCACGGCCGCCATCGCCACGACGGCGACCTCACCATCGTGATGACCGCGCCGGCGGTGACCCGTTTCGACCTGCGCGGCTCGGGTCGCCTGGATATCGAGGGCTACAAGCAGGACAGGCTGAACCTCGACGTCTCCGGCGACGCCCAGGTCTCCGCCAAGGGCGAGGCCAAGGGGGTGCAACTGTCGATGAGCGGCTCCGGCGAGGCGAACCTCGGCGAGCTGAAGGTGAGCGACGCCGACATCAACATCGAAGGCTCCGGCGCGGCGACGCTGGCGCCCACCGGCGCGGCCATCGTCGACATCTCCGGCTCGGGCGACGTGACCCTGCTCACCCGTCCGGCGAAGCTGGAGACCAACGTCTCGGGCTCGGGTAGCATCCACCAGAGGGACGGCTCGCCCGTCGCGCCTTCGCCGCCGCCCGCGCCGCCGACGCCCAAGGGCGGCAAGAAGACCTGAGGTTCGGCCCTCCTCCCCTTGCGGGAGGAGGCTGCATCAGGCCGGGATGAACTTCAGCGCGACGCCGTTGTTGCAGTAGCGCAGGCCCGTGGGCTTCGGCCCATCAGGGAAGACGTGGCCGTGGTGCCCCAGGCACTGGGCGCAGTGGTACTCGGTGCGCGGCACGCCGATGGCCAGGTCGGTCTTCTTCAGCAGCGCGCCCGGGATGGCGGTGTAGAAGCTGGGCCAGCCGGTGCCGCTCTCGAACTTCCACTCCGACCTGAAGATCGGCAGGCCGCAGCCCAGGCAGGCGAAAGTCCCCTTGCGATGCTCGTTGAGAAGCGGGCTCGACCCCGGCCGCTCGGTATCCTCGTGACGCAGCACTTCGTAGGACGCCGGCAGCAGGCGCAGGCGCCACTCCGCGTCGTTGATCTTGCGGAACGGGGAATTGGCGTAGGGATCTTCTGCAGCGAGGACGAGGCTCGGCGCCGCGGCGGCCAAGGCGGTCGCCATCAGGAACCCGCGGCGCGACAGGGGGGCGAAGGTTTGGGTGCTCATGCCTGGATTACGTGGCGCCAAGCGCGAAAGTTACAAGCCTTGATGATTTCAGCCGCGTCTCGGTCGCCGCCCGCGATCACAGGCCCGCGCCCTCCTCCAGCCCGAGCATCAGGTTGAGGTTCTGGACCGCGGCGCCTGAAGCGCCCTTGCCCAGATTGTCGAGCTGGGCGAGCAGCCGCGCCTGGCTGCCGTCGGCATTGCCGAAGACATAGAGCCGCATGCGGTTGGTGCCGTTCAGCGCCTCGGGGTCCAGCGCGGCCACATAGCCGCCGGCCCCGGCCCGGGTCTTCTGCAGCTCGGCGCATTCGGGACCGCTCGCCACCTCGACGAACCGCTCGCCGGCGTAGAAGGCCTGCAGCGCCACATGCAGGTCGTCGGGCCCCGGCTTGCCGGGCAGGGCCCAGAGCTGCAGCGGGACCTCGACGATCATCCCCTGGGCGAAGCGGCCGACCGCCGGCGCGAAGACCGGCGCATGGTTGAGCCCGCCGTGGACCGTCATCTCCGGCACGTGCTTGTGCGCCAGGTTGAGGCCATAGACACGGAAGGCGTCGGCCGTGCCGGCCGGCGTCGGCGCCTCGAACTCCTCGATCAGTCCCCTGCCGCCGCCCGAGTAGCCGGAGACGGCGTTGGCGGTCAGCGGGAAGTCCGGCGGGATCAGGCCGGCGCCCACCAGGGGCCGCACCAGACCGATGAAGCCCGTCGGGTAGCAGCCGGGATTGCTGACCCGCAGGGCGCCGGCGATGGCGGCGCGCTGGGCGGCATCCATCTCGGCGAAGCCGTAGGTCCAGTTGCTGTCCACGCGGTGCGCGGACGAGGCGTCGATGATGCGCACGCTGTTGGAGGTCACCAGCGACACCGCCTCGCGCGATGCTGCGTCCGGCAGGCAGAGCACCACCGCGTCGGCGGCGTTCAGCAGTTCGGCGCGGGCGTCGGCGTCCTTGCGCCGGGCGGGGTCGATCGACAGGATCTCCAGGTCGGCGCGGCCGGCCAGCCGCTCGCGGATCTGCAGACCCGTGGTGCCGGCTTCGCCATCGATGAAAACGGTATGGGACATCTGAAACCCCGATCATCCCCGCGAAGGCGGGGACCAGACAAAGAGAAAGGGCGCTCCGGTTTCCCGAAGCGCCCCCGCAAGCACGGATATGTCCGGGCTGAGTCTTAGCGCTTCGAGAACTGGAAGCTGCGTCGGGCCTTGGCCTTGCCGTACTTCTTCCGCTCCACGACGCGGCTGTCGCGGGTGAGCAGGCCGTGAGGCTTCAGCACCGCGCGGAGTTCCGGCTCGTAGTAGGTGAGCGCCTTGGAGATGCCGTGACGGATCGCGCCGGCCTGGCCGGAAAGGCCCGAGCCCTGCACCGAGACGATCACGTCGAACTGGCCCGCACGGTCGGCGAGGTCCATCGGCTGGGCGATCATCATCCGCAGCACCGGACGCGCGAAGTAGACCTCCTGGTCGCGGCCGTTGATGGTGATCTTGCCCTTGCCGGGCTGAATCCAGACGCGGGCGATGGCGTTCTTGCGCTTGCCGGTGGCGTAGGAGCGGCCCTGGGCGTCGACCTTGCGCTCGTGGACGACGGCGTCCTCGGCGACAGTGCCCAGGCCCTTCAGGGCGTCGAAACCGGTGGGGGCTTCAGGCGTGACAGCTTCCGACATACTCAAGCGCTCCGCACGTTCTTGGCGTTCAGATCGGCGAACGCGATGGTCTCGGGGTTCTGGGCGGCGTGCGGATGCTCGGCGCTCGTATAGATACGCAGGTGGGTGAGCTGCTTGCGCGCCAGGGGGCTTTCCTTGGGCAGCATGCGCTCCACGGCCTTCTCGAGCACGCGCTCGGGGAAGCGCCCGCCCAGGATCGCGCCGGCGGTGCGTTCCTTGACGCCGCCGGGGTGGCCGGTGTGCCAGTAGTAGATTTTGTCGGTCAGCTTCTTGCCGGTGAACTTCACCTTGTCGGCGTTCACGACGACGACGAAGTCGCCGCAGTCCACATGCGGGGTGTAATCGGCGCGATGCTTGCCGCGAAGACGGTTGGCGATGAAGGTCGCGAGGCGGCCGACCACGGCGTTCTCGGCGTCGATCACGATCCACTTCTTCTCGACCTCGGCGGGCTTCAGCGAAGCCGTGGTCTTCATCATGGGAAACTCATCCGGACATTTGGCGGGACGAGGGGCCCCGACGTGAGCGGGCGCATATGCCGACAATGCCGGACCGTGTCAACACCGGGATGCCGAAATAGCCTCACATCGTTGAAAACGCGAGGCTTTCTTGATACGGTAATATATTACCGCTTCTCGGCTCTGTCCTTTTCCTCGTCCGCCAGATAGGCCGCGGCCAGGGTCTTCATCTCCTGGGCCTTGGGCATCAGCGTCGGGTAGAACTGCACGAAGGTGGTGTCCACCGCCCCGTGCTGCTCGTGGCAGACGTTGCACTGCGAGGTCTGGGCGAGCGCGGTCGAGGGCGCCTCGGAGTTCAGGGGGAAGAAGGCCCAACCGCTCTTGAAGCGGGCGGTGTCCTTGACATGGGCCTCGCGGCCCATGGCCTCGCCCTGGAAGACGCCCTTCTTGTTGATCGAGCCGCGGCCCTGCCCCATCCGGGCCTCCAGGACGAAGATGGTCTTGTCGGGCCAGGTCCCGGTCTTCTCGTAGACGGCGTAGGCCTCGCGGTTGACGAAGACGTTGTCGAACATGTGGTGGTCGGCCGCGCCCGGGGCCTCGCTGTAGGCCATGTCCATGCCGCTCGAGAGGTAGACCCAGGTGCGGTAGTCCTTGGGATAGAGCAGCTTGCCGTCGGGCGTGTAGGCCACCGCGGGGCTCGAAGGCGCGGCGCGCGAGACGGCGGTCGCGGCCAGGCCGCCGACCAGGGCCACGGCCAGGGCCGCGACGGCGATGCGGACTTGAGATTGCATGTTCCACCCCAGACGTTTGCGCAGATATCTCCGTTCTTGTGGCCCAGGTCGCCCCATGGCGGCAATGACGAGCCTCCGGCGATTTCGGACACGGCTTAGCCGGCGATCGCGCCGACCGTGGAAAAGTGCTCGCGGTATTGGCTGGGCGAGACGCTGAAGCGGCGCTCGAAGGCGCGGCGGAAGACGTCGGCGCTGCCGTAGCCCACCGAGGCCGCCACGGCGTCGACGGTCAGGGCCGATTTCAGCAGCCGCTCGGCGGCCTCGGCTAGGCGCAGGGCCTCCACGAACTCGCCGGGCGCGGCGCCGAAGGCTTCCTTGAACAGCCGCGCGAAATGGCGCGGGCTGCAGTTGACCCGCTGCGCCAGGGCCTCGACGGAGAGGTCGGCGGCGAGGTTGGCGGGCAGCCAGGCGGCCAGGTCGGCGAAGCGCCCTGTGGCGCGGGTCTGGAACCGCAGGGGATCGGAATACTGGGTCTGGCCGCCCGAGCGGCGGACATAGACCACCAGGGACCGCGCGATGGCGAGCGCCGTCGAGGGGCCCAGGTCCTCCTCCACCAGCGCCAGCGCCAGGTCGATTCCGGCGGTGATGCCGGCCGAGGTCGAGAAGGCGCCGTCGCGGACGAAGATCGCGTCGGCCTCCAGTTTCACGGCGGGGAACCGCCGCGCCAGGTCGGCGGCGTGGCTCCAGTGGGTGGTGGCGCGCCGCCCGTCCATCAGGCCGGTGGCGGCCAGGGCGTAGAGGCCGGTGCAGACCGAGACCAGCCGCCGCGTCCGCCCGGCCCGCTCGCCGAGCCAGCCGCTGATCACAGCCAGGGTCTCCGGCTCGCGGATGCCGGGCCCGCCGGGGACGACGATGGTGTCGAGATCCGGCGCGTCGGCCAGGGCGCCCTCCGCGGCCAGCAGCAGGCCCGAGCGGCTCCGGAACGGCTGGCCGTCGGGGCTGAGGCAGATCACCCGATAGGCGGGCCCCTCGCGGTCAGCGCTGGCCTCCGAGGAGGTGAAGACCTCGTGCGGGCCGGTGAAATCGAGCGCGTTGACGCCGTCGTAGCCGAGCAGGGCGACGGTGCGGACGCTCATCCCCGCCGCCTCCCCTAGATCCGCCGCACGCGCCAGGCGAAGGCGACAGCCAGGCAGAGCGTCAGGGCCGCGACCAACTGGTGGGCGGCCGCCAGGCCGATCGGGACCCGCGCCATCAGGGTCGCGATCCCGAGGCCCGCCTGGACAAGCACCAGGATGGCGACGCTCAGCGCGAGCAGCTTGGAGGTCCCCGCCAGGTAGGAGGAGCGCCAGGCCGCCGCGCCCATCAGCCCGGCGACGAGGGTCAGCAGATAGGCGACCAGGCGGTGGTGAAGCTGAACCGCGCCCTGGCTGTGCGCCACCGTCGCCCAGAGGTCCGCCCCGGCGTAGTCCTGCGGCGTGAGGTGGCCCGCGAACAGCGGCCAGTCGTTGTAGACCAGCCCGGCCTGGTTGCCGGCCACCAAGGCCCCCAGCAGGATCTGCAGGTAGATCAGCCCCACGACCGCCAGGGCGCGGCCGCCCCAGGGGCTGGGAAGTACCTGGCGCGCCTGGCCCGCGAGCGCGTCGAGCGCCGTCCAGACCAGCGCGCCCAGCAGGGCGAAGGCGATGCCGAGATGGATCATCAGCCGCTCCGGGGCGACGTAGACCCGGTTGGCCAGGCCGCTGGCCACCATCCACCAGCCGACGATGGGCTCCAGGCCCAGGAGGAGGATCACCCCGCCCATCTGGACGAACAGGCGGCGCGGAATCTCGCGGCGCACCGCGAACCAGATCAGGGGAATGAGGAAGACCGCGCCCACCAGCCGCGCCAGCAGCCGGTGCGACCACTCCCAGAAATAGATGAAGCGGAACTGGGCGAGGCTCATGTCCGGATTGACGAACCGGAACTGCGGGATCGCCCGATAGCGGGCGAACTCCGCCTGCCATTGAGCCTCGCCCAGCGGCGGCAGGACGCCGGACACCGGCTTCCACTGGGTGATCGACAGGCCCGAGCCGGTCAGGCGGGTCAGGCCGCCCACCACCACCATGGCGACCACCAGGGCCGCCGTGATCAGCAGCCAGATCGCCACGGCGCGCGAGCGGTCGGAACGCAGGAAAGAGGTCATCGCGGGCGGCCTAACCCGGAAAGGCGGTCGCGTCCACGCTTCCGCCCCGCGCCGGGGACCGCTAAGCAGCGTCCATGAACCCGCGCCTTCGCAAACTGGTCGGCCTGTTCGCCATTCTGGGCTTCCTGCTGCTCTACATGGGCGCCGTCGCGCGCCTGGCCGCCTATGTGCCGGCGCACGGCCCATGGCAGTTCATCTACTTCGCCCTGGCCGGGATCTGCTGGGGCGCGCCGATCCTCCCGCTCATCAGTTGGATGAACCGGCCCGGCTGATGGTTTTCGGGATTGCGGCGACGATGATCGCCCGCCTATAAGGCGCGCTCGCCGCGAGGCGTCGGAGCGTAGCGCAGCCTGGTAGCGCACTTGACTGGGGGTCAAGGGGTCGCAGGTTCAAATCCTGTCGCTCCGACCATCTCTTCCCCCGAACACACTTTTCCGGATCGTCATGGCCCGCCTCCGGGCCATGACGATCATTGAGGATTGAGCAGAGCGTCCAACCGCTGCTTGGCGGCCTCGAGGTCGCGCAGAGCCTCGTAGAGGCCGTCCTTGGAGCCGCCGGGCGTCACGGCGCGGGGCTCCGCCACCGCCGGGGCGCCCTCGTCGCCGGCGCTGACCAGGCGGCGCAGGCCTTCCTCGCGGTGCAGCCGCTGGACGCCTTTGATGGTGTAGCCCTCGTCGTGGAGCAGGTGGCGCACCCCGCGCAGCACCGCGATGTCCGATGGGCGGTAGAAGCGACGGCCGCCGGCGCGCTTCATCGGGCGGATGAAGGCGAACTTGGTCTCCCAGAAGCGCAGCACATGTTGCGGCACGCTGAGCTCGTCCGCCGCTTCGGAGATGGTCCGAAAGGCTTCCGGCCCCTTGGCCACGGTCTAGAGCGCCCTCACCGCGCCAGGGCGCGGTCGACCCGCGCCTTCATGACCTGCGAGGCGCGGAAGCCGATCACGCGCCGCGGCTCGATGGCGGCCGGCTCGCCCGTCTTGGGGTTGCGTCCCATGCGGGCGCGCTTGGCGCGCACCTGGAAGACGCCGAAGCCGGAGAGCTTGACCTGCTCGCCCTTCTCCAGGGCGACCGACATCAGTTCGAGCACGCGCTCGACCAGCTCGCCGCAGTCCTGGCGGGTCAGGCCCACTTCCTCGTGGACCGCTTCGCAGAGGTCCGCCCGCGTAACCGTCGCACCCTTCATGCCAGCTCTACCCCCCAAAGCGACAACCTCACCGTGCCCTGATTGTCCCATCCCGTCAAAGACTTCAAGCCTCCGTTTGCCGGGATCGCTGAGCATCAGAGCCTAAGAACGCAGGCGCCCCAGGTCAGGCCGCCGCCCATGGCCTCCAGCAGAAGGAGCTGGCCGGGCTTGATCCGCCCGTCGCGGACGCCCTGGTCCAGGGCCAGGGGAATCGAGGCGGCGGAGGTGTTGGCGTGCTGGTCCAGGGTGGTGATCACCTTGGCCTCGTCGATGCCCAGGCGCCGGGCGACGCCCTGCAGGATGCGCAGGTTGGCCTGGTGCGGCACGAACCAGTCGACGCTGGCCACCTCGACGCCGGCGTCCTCGGCCGCCGCCGTCACCGCCTCGGAGATGTTGACCACGGCGTGGCGGAAGACCTGGTTGCCCTGCATCCGGAGCTTGCCGACCTGGCCGTTGGTCGATGGGCCGCCGTCGACGTAGAGCAACTCCTGCTTGGTCCCGTCGGCGCGCAGGGCGAAGCCCAGCAGGCCCCGGTCGGCGGTGGTCCCCTGCCCTTCGCGCGGC